>Ga0302123_10000392_pt1 | contig 35584 bp, 29 predicted proteins | sample CB21_321_MG_FD_203109 | JGI IMG/M metagenome (GOLD analysis project Ga0302123, IMG submission 203109) | Marine microbial communities from Western Arctic Ocean, Canada - CB21_32.1 | ecosystem: Environmental > Aquatic > Marine > Oceanic | place: Canada: Western Arctic Ocean | collected 2017-09-28 | reverse complement strand
GCGCTGCGCCGGCTGGGCATCGAGCACGCCGCCGAGGTGGACCGTCGCTTTCCCAAGATTCTCCGGCGAGTCGGCGGCTATAACCTCGACGCGTTCACCAACCCCGCACGCCCGTTCAACCTGGCCCATCTGATCGTCGGTTCGGAAGGCACGCTCGGCCTGGTGGTCGAGGCCCGCGTGAACCTCGTGCCACTGCCGAACGCTACGGCGGTGCTGACGATCGAGTTCGATGATCTGCTCGACGCACTCGGCGCCACGCCCGCCCTGCTCGCGCACCGGCCGGCCGCGATCGAAGTCATGGATCGGTTCATCCTGGACCACGCGCGCGAAAACCCGGCGCTCGACGTCGTGCGCCGCGCGGTGCTGCAGGGAGACACCCCGGGCGCCCTGCTCTGCGTGGAGCTCTACGCCGACGACGCCGACGAGCTACCGGGCCGTCTGGACGCGATCGAGCGAGATCTGGCGGTCCGCGGCATCACGGCGCGCACGTCGCGCGCCCTCGACCCGGCGGCCCAGGCTCGCATCTGGCACCTGCGGCAGTCGTCACTCGGATTGTCGATGGCGATGAAGGGAGATGCCAAGAGCGTGTCGTTCGTCGAGGACACCGCAGTTGCACCGGAGCGGCTGCGCGACTACATCGCGCGCTTTCTGGCGATCGTCCGGCGCCACGGCAGCACCGCCGGCGTCTATGCGCACGCGTCGGTCGGATGCCTGCACGTGCGCCCGGTGGTCAATCTGAAGACCGAGGCCGGAATACACCAGTTCGAAGCGATTGCCAACGACATCGCCGCGCTGGTGCTCGAGTTCGGGGGCGCCCTGTCCGGAGAGCACGGCGACGGACTCGTGCGCGGGCCGTTCATCGAACGGATGTTCGGCTCCGAGCTCTACAAGGCGTTCCGCACCATCAAGCAGGTCTTCGACCCCGCGGGCCTCTTCAACCCTGGCAAGATCGTCGATTCGCCTCCGCTCGCCGCGAACCTCCGCTACGGTGCCGGCTACCGCACCCCGGACCCCGTCACCTTCTTCGACTACCACGAGCACGGCGGGATGGGGCGTGCCGTGGAGATGTGCAGCGGCGTCGGTGCCTGCCGAAAGACGCTGGACGGGACGATGTGTCCATCGTACATGGCCACCCGTGACGAGGCGCACTCGACGCGCGGCCGGGCCAACGCCCTCCGGCTCGCGATGACCGGCCGACTTGGGGAAGCCGGTCTCGGTGACGACGGCGTGCTCGACACGCTCGACCTCTGCCTGGAATGCCGCGCCTGCAAAGCGGAGTGCCCCGTCGGCGTCGACATGGCCCGGTTCAAGAGCGAGTTTCTCGCCGACTATCATGGGCGCCACGGCACCCCGCTCCGGGCCCTGGTGCTGGGCCATATCCACGAGTTCTCGGCCTGGGCGAGCCCCTTCGCCAAACTGGTCAATCCTTGGCTCACGAGCTCGTGGGTGCGTGCGGCACACGAGCATCTGCTCGGGCTGGATCGCCGGAGAGCGTTACCGCCCTGGACCTCTCGCACGCTGAAGTCACGGTGGCGCGCCCGACCAGCCCCGTCCGGCCCGTCTTCCGTTGTCCTCTTCAACGACACCTTCACGAACTACTACCATCCGGAGATCGGGACGGCCGTCGCCGCCCTCTGCGACAGCGCCGGTCTCGGGGTCGAGCTCGGCCCGGACGTCTGCTGCGCCCGGCCGCTCATCTCCCAGGGACTGCTTCGCGCGGCCCGGCGTCGTGGGGCCGACACCGTACAGCAGCTCCACCCGTTTGCCGCTGCCGGCAAACCGATCGTCGTGCTCGAACCGAGCTGTCTCACGGCGCTTCGAGACGACCTGCCTGCGCTACTCCGGGGCACAGCTCAGCGCCAGGCCCAGAGAGTGGCCGATGCGTGTCTGCTCTTCGAGGAGTGGCTTGAAGGCGCACTGCAGAGCCGCCAGGCATCCCTGACGTTCCGTCCCGGCCCGTCGCGCCTGCTGTTGCATGGTCACTGTCACCAGAAGTCGCTGGGGTTGGTGACGCCGGCCCGCGCGCTGCTCGGCCGGATTCCTGGCGCCGAGGTCGTCGACCTCGACGCGGGCTGTTGTGGCATGGCCGGGGCCTTCGGCTACGCGCGTGAACACTACGACGTGTCGCGGCAGATCGGCGAGCGCCGGCTGCTGCCGGCGGCCCGCGCGCTCCAAAAGAACGAGGTTCTGGTCGCCTCCGGGGTCTCCTGCCGGCACCAGGTGCGGGACCTGGCCGGTGTCAGCGCGCGGCACCCCGCTGAGCTGCTCGCGTCTCTTCTAGCAATCCGTGGCCCAGCATAACCTCGCTAGCGGAGGCTTGCCTCGCAGCCCTGAAGGGCTGCGAGGCAGAGTCAACCCGGCGAACGTCAAGAACGTACTTCAAGCGTGACGATGCCTCCGATAGGAGACGTCTCGAGCCGGTATAATCGACGCCATGGTCTCTGGACGGCTGACGCGGCTTACACTCGGCTTGTTCGGAATCCTGTACACCGGCACGGCGAGCGCTCAGGGAGGTACCCCGCCACCCAACAACCTGCCGAACGACTACATCACGGTGCTGAACTGGGCCAAGTTCCCCGACGGGCGCCGATGGGGGTCGACCGCCGGGATCGACGTCGCCCCCGACGGCACCATCTGGGCCTACGACCGGTGCGGCTCCAACAGCTGTGTCGACTCGGACCTCGACCCGATTCTGCATTTCGACACCTCGGGGCGGTTGCTGGATAGCTTCGGTGCCGGCCTGTTCAATGTTCCTCATGGTCTGCACGTCGACGCCGATGGCAATGTCTGGGTCACGAACCACGGCGTCGCCCCTCCCAACGGCCACGGGCAGCAGGTGTTCAAATTCAGCCCGCGGGGCGAGGTGATGATGACACTCGGCCGCGCCGGGGTCGCCGGGAACGGGCACTACACTTTCAACCAGCCCTCCGACGTCTTGGTGGCACCCAGCGGCGAGATCTTCGTCGCCGACGGTCACGGCCCCCGGACCAACGCGCGGATCGTCGCATTCGCACCCGATGGCACCTTCATCAGGTTCTGGGGCCGTCACGGGTCCGGACCGGAGGCACTCGAGGGGCCGCACGCGCTGGCCATGGATTCGCAGGGCCGTTTGTTCGTCGGCGACCGCACCAACAACCGGATTCAGATCTTTGATCAGGACGGAACGCTCCTCGACTCCTGGACCCAGTTCGGCCGGCCGAGCGGACTCTTCATCGACGAGCACGACACGCTCTACGTGGCCGACTCCGAGTCGCGTGACAACGTGGGCAGCTACGGACATAACCCCAACGTCCGACGCGGTATCCGAATCGGCAGCGCCGTGGACGGCGCGGTGACCGGATTCATTCCGGACCCGGCCGAGCGCGGCGGATCGAGCGCGGCCGAGGGCGTCGCCGTCGACCACGACGGGAACGTCTATGGCGCCGAAGTTGGTCCCCACGACGTCAAGAAATACATCAAGCGATGACCCGCCGGACCCGGGGCAAGGGGCGCGCCACGCGGTACCAGTCCGATGCCTACGCTCCCGACCGATCTCTGTGATCTGACCGCCCGCGATCTCATCGCGCTGATCCGCCGCAGGACCGTGTCGTCGCGCGAGGTGATGGCCGCGCATCTGACGCGCGTCGAGCAGGTCAACCAGGCGCTCAACGCGATCGTCACGCTGGTCCCCGATGCCGCACTCGACGGCGCCGACCGTGCGGATGCAGCGCTGGCTCGGGGAGACGAGGTGGGGCCGCTCCACGGCTTGCCGGTGGCGCACAAGGATTTGTTCGTCACCAGCGGCCTCCGCACCACATTCGGCTCACGCGTCTTCGCCGACCAGGTCCCGGATCACACGGCGTTGATCGTCGAACGGGAGCGCCAGGCCGGCGCGATTACGATCGGGAAGACCAACACGCCGGAGTTCGGCGCCGGCTCGCAGACCTTCAACGCGGTGTTCGGGGCGACCCGCAACCCCTACGACCCGACGAAAACCTGTGGCGGGAGCAGCGGGGGCGCGGCGGTGGCCCTCGCCACCGGGATGGTGCCGATCGCCGACGGCAGCGACCTGGGCGGTTCGCTGCGTAACCCGGCGAGTTTCTGCAACGTCGTGGGACTGCGGTGCTCGCCGGGCCGGGTCCCCCGCTGGCCGAGCGTGGCCCCCTGGTTCCCATTCGACGTGCATGGACCAATGGCGCGCACGGTGGGCGACGTGGCACTACTGCTCGACGCGATCGCCGGCCCGGACCCACGGGCGCCACTGTCACTCGGGGTGCCGGCCGCCCGGTTTGCCGATGCCCTGGACCGGGACTTCGACGGCGTCAGAATAGCCTGGAGCCCAGATCTCGGCGGTCTCCCTGTGGAGACCGCGGTGACGCAGGTCCTCGACCGGCACCGGACGACCCTCGAGTCCCTCGGTTGCGTGAGCCTCGACGGGCACCCCGACCTCCGCGACGCCGACGAGATCTTCATCACCTGGCGCGCCTGGTACTACGAGCTCGCCTTCGGGCAGGTGCTGGACCGGCACCGGCACCTGGTCAAGGACACCGTGGTCTGGAACATCGAGGCCGGACGCGCGCTGAGCGGGCCACAGATCGCGGCGGCCGAGCGAAAACGCGCCGCCCTCCACGAGCGCGTCCGTCGCTTCATGGAGCACCACGAGTTCCTGGTGCTCCCTGTCGCTCAGGTCGTGCCGTTCGATGTCGATCAGCCGTATGCCACCACCATCAACGAGGTGCCGCTGCCCACCTACCTGGATTGGATGAAGTCCTGCTATCAGGTTAGCGTGACCGGCCTGCCGGCCATCTCCGTGCCGGCCGGGTTCACCGACGGCGGACTACCGGTGGGTCTGCAGATCGTCGGGCGCCCCCACGACGAGCTCGGCGTGCTCCAGTTGGCCCACGCCTTCGAGCAGGCCACCGGCGTGTGGAAACGGCGGCCCCCGAGCGATTGATTGGCGCGAGCATGAAATTGGACCGCTCCGACTGCCCGGTCACACAGATCACTCCGTCTCGATTCGACTGTCGCACACCGAGACACCCTTCTTCACCGCCAGCAACAGTACGTCCCGGGCCGCCTCGGACTGCAGCGCCTCAACCTCGAACGACGGAAGCCCCGGCGCGTTGGCGAACGCGCGTCGCGCTCGACCCCGCCAGTCTTTCTGCTTTCGGGCGTGCTGGTAGCAGACCAGCAGGTCTCCCGGCCGCAGCGCCGCGAACACCGCCGCGACCTCTGTCGACGTCACATGCTCAGGACCATGGATCTCGGGCGCGAGCCCGACGTCGGGGTCGAGCAGCACCAGCAACGCCCCGTCGCGTGGCGCCCCGACCCGTTCGCACACCCTCCCAAAGTAGGCGGAACGGTCGGTGAACGGCTCCGTCACGACCCCGATCACAAGACCTGTCGCAACAGCAAGACGCTGAATGTCATCCAGGTCGCGAAAGTGGCGGAACACCTCGCGTGGCGCGTCCACTTTCCCGTGCGCCGTAGCCAATGGCGCCGGAGCTGGGCCAGGACGACACATCGCGACGTGCAGGATGGCCGGCACGGCTTCGCGTCGCGCCAGGTGTACGAGCACGCTCCACTTCACGAGGTCGCGGTTGTCGCCGTACCAGTGGTCTCGCATCGTATCTCAGTCATCAGTCAAGTCAGCCGGGTCCGCCGCCACCTCAGTCCCGGAAGCTCCCGCGACGTGCCTCCAATGCCTCCCAGCTGGCATAGGACTCCTCCAGCTCCTTCTGCAGGCGTTCCTGCCGCGCCAGCGTCGTTCTGATCGTATCGGCCGATTCCCGGTAGAAGGCCGGACCGGCGACGGTCTCGTCGAGTTGTCCCGCGTCGGCCTCCAGGCCCTCGATCCGCTCGGGTAACGCCACCAGCTCACGCTGTTCGTAGTACGACAGCCGTTTCGTCGCGATGAGGGGTACCGCCGCATCCGCAGCCTCCGTGGCACCGGTGCCGCTGGGCCTCGACCGGCGGCGGCCCGAGGGATCGCCAGTCGGTGCGACCGGACGCTGCCGCAACCAGCCCTCGTACCCGCCCACGTACTCCGCCACCCGTCCCGCCCCTTCGAACACGAGCGTGCTGCTCACGATGTTGTCCAGAAACGCCCGGTCGTGGCTGACGAGCAACAACGTCCCCGGCCAGTCGACCAACAGGGCCTCCAGCAGCTCCAGGGTCTCGAGATCGAGATCGTTAGTGGGCTCATCGAGCACCAGCACGTTGGCCGGTTTCGTCAACAGTCGGGCCAGCAGCAAGCGGTTCCGCTCGCCGCCCGACAGCGCCTTGACCGGTGAATTCGCGCGATCACGCGAGAACAGGAAGTCCCGCAGATAGCCGTGGACGTGGCGGGTGTCGCCGTTCACCGTTACCGTGTCGTTACCGTCCCCCACCGTATCGAACACCGTCCGTTCTGGGTCGAGCTGTTCCCGCTGTTGATCGTAGTAGCCGACCTGCAGGTTCGTTCCTCGACGGACGTTCCCCTGGTCGGGTCGCAGCTCACCCAGGAGCAGCCGCAGCAGCGTCGTCTTGCCGGCGCCGTTGGGGCCGATCAGCCCGACCCGGTCACCTCGCAGGATACGAATCGACACATCGCGAATGACCGGCGCACCATCGAACGACTTGGACAGCCCTTCCGCTTCGAACACCACGCGGCCCGAGTTCCCCCCCCGCTCCGCCTGCATCCGCACACTGCCCACACGGGCGTGTCGGGCAGCCCGCTTCGCTCGCATCGCGAGCAGCGCTTTGACGCGCCCTTCGTTTCTGGTGCGCCGCGCCTTGAGCCCCCGGCGCAGCCACACTTCCTCGGCCGCCAGCTGCTTGTCCTGTTTGGCTTCGCGTACCGCCTCATCGGCCAACCGCTCCTCCTGTCGCCGAAGGTAGTTGGCGTAGTCCCCCGGCCACGTGGTGAGCCGTCCACGGTCGAGCTCGACAATGCGCGTGGTAACCCGTTGCAAGAACACCCGGTCGTGGGTCACGACCACGACCGCCCCAGGATAGTCTGCAAGAAACGTCTCGAGCCAGCCGATCGTGTCAATGTCGAGGTGGTTCGTCGGTTCATCCAGCAGCAACACATCCGGCTGCGCCACCAGCGCCTGGGCCAGCAAGACGCGCCGCCGCCATCCACCGGAGAGCGTGTCGACCACCGCGTCAGATGGCAGCTGCAGACGCTCGACGACTAGCTCGACCTGCTGCTCGAGGCGCCAGCCGTCACGTTCCTCGAGTGTCTGCTGCAGCCGACCCAGCGTGTCGAGCAGCGCCGGAGCTGGATGCGCCGCCACCTCGACGGCTGCGTGGTGATACGCGGCCACGAGCTCGCTGAGCTCACCCAACCCGTCGGCGACGACATCGAATACCGGACGGTCGGAGGAGAGTGGCACGTCCTGCACAAGCATCGCGGTACGCACCCCAGGCTCGCGGCGCACGACACCGCAATCGGGTCGCACGGTGCCGGCAAGGATCTTCAGAAGGGTCGACTTGCCGGTGCCGTTCCGTCCGATCACACAGACCCGCTCGTCCGGCTCGAGCCGCAGGGTCGCGTTGTCGAGGAGCGGCAGGTGACCGTAGGCGATCGAGACCTGATCGAGAGAAAGGAGCATCGATCCAACCTACCATGAGGCAGCGGCTGGTGCGATGCGCGCACCCCGTCAAACTAGGCCCCACCATCCGACCCAGGCCGAAGGGCGCGATTCACGAAGAGTATGCGGCGGTCGCTGATGAGCCGACCCGCGGGGTTCCCTTCCATACCGGTCGTCCGCTGACGCGCATTGTCGGCTACGAGTCCGAGTGGCTCGAGGGAATTCCGGATACGGCGGTATCGTCCTTCGCCGGAACCGGCAACCCGTTCAGCATCGGAGCGCTGCGCCCGGGTGAGCGCGTCGTCGACGTCGGCTGCGGCGCCGGCATCGATAGCCAGATCGCGGCCCGGTCATGCCAAAGCGGCGCGTGACACCGGCTTTACCTCAGCCTTCCACAGAAAAGGCGCCACTCTCCGCACACCTACGAGGCTGCCGACGGCTTCTCCCGTGGCCCAGAGTAAAAACGGCGAAGGGCCGTCCCGCCACGCCAGCCAGGAGGTTTCAGCGGGGGGCAGCTCGAGCCAGTCGTCCCAGATTTCTGCGTTGAGCGCTTCCTGGTGGAGCAGGGCGACGCGATCGATACTCCTCAGCATGAGGCAGAGCCTGACACAGGCCCGAGGGCGTGATGTCCGGTCTGGTCCACCACGTCCCCACCTACTGGGCGGGTAGGCTCGGCATCGCGTCCGGCGCGAAGCGCGGCAGGAGCTCGTCCCGCATCGCCAGGTGATACACGGCAGCCGCCACCGAGATCGCCGACGCGATGGCATCCTGCTCGAGCACCCGTTCAAAGGTGTCGAGATTGGTGTGCCAGGTGTAGCTCCCGTACTGGATTGGGTCCTGCTGGACGCTGATTCCCGGAAGCCCCACCTCGTTGAACGATGTGTGGTCCGACCCGCCCCGGTGTCGGCTATTGGTCGTCCGCACACCGACCACGCCCTGATCTCGAAACGGCGCCAGGACATTCCGCAGGATGTCGCCCGCTGCCGGCGGACCGAACACCTGGGCACCGCGGGCACGGCCGGTGCCGGCGTCAATGTTGAAGTAGCCACCAAACTTCGCATGTTCGGCAGTCGGTTCTTCGGCCGTGCCGAAGTGCTCTTTCACATATGCCTGGGAACCGAGCAGCCCCTGTTCTTCGCCGCCCCACAGCGCCACCCGGATTGTACGACGGGGCTCGACACCCAGGACGGCAAGAATACGGGCCGCCTCCATCATGACCGTGACACCAATCGCGTTGTCGGTCGCGCCGGTCGCGGCATGCCACGAGTCGAGGTGACCACCCAGCATGATGACCTCGTCGGCCAGATCCGTGCCCGGCAGCTCGGCAATCGCGTTGTGGACGGTGCGCCCCTCCGGATGGGTCCGGTTGACGACGTCGAGCTCCAACTCGACCGGACCCGACCCGAACTCAATCAGCCGCGCGATCCGCCCGAAGTCCTCGTTGCGCATCACCACCGTCGGTACGACCTGATCCACATCGTAGGTCCGATTCTGAAACGCACGAATCTGGCCATGATCCCGCGCCGCGTCGTTGACGCGGGCCACAGCGCCAGCCTCGAGCAGGAACGCGGCAACGCGCGCCTCCACCTCACGCGCGGTCAGCGGGTGGTCTTCGCCAGCCGGGTCGCCACCCCCTCGGCCGCCACGTCCGCCGCGACCCGAGAGCGGACCTGGCGGCGGTGCGTTGAGCTGCCGAGTGAGTTGCGCGTCCTCCCGGCGGCGCGCCGCGCCGGCCAGCGTCACGCCGACCTGCGCGTGCTCGCCGACCAGGACCGCCTTGCCTCGCACCTCGTCGCGAACGCCGTCCAGATGCGCGTCGATCTCGTCGCCCGTCGGGCGGGTCGGCAGCAGCAGGTGATGCACCTCGGCACGAACCGGCCCGTCGGTGCCAGGTGTCCAGGCAAGCGCCTCGACGACCAACGCATCTGTCGCCGGCGACACAAGATGCACGCTCAGCCGCTCATTTGACCATCCCGGATGCTCGAAGTCGAACGGCTCCAGATGCCCATTCGTCAGGCCCCAGGCCTCCATCTGGTCGACTGCCCACCGCCCCGCCGCCGCGAGATTCGGCGATCCGGTCAGCCGCGGCCCGTAGACGTCGGTCAACTTATGTAGCGTCGGCATGACCTGCGAGTGTGTAGTGGCCTCCTGACGAATCCGCCAGTTCATGTCGGTGTCGATCGGCTCCTGTGACCCGACGACCACGCCGCACAACACCGCCACTCCTACCGCAACCAAGGTCCGTTCTCTCATCGATTCTTACTCCGCCACGTGGTTCACACGTGTGGCCGATGCGCGCCACGCACAACGCCTGATGACCTTGCGACGGGTGCATGCTGCCGGCCAGCGACACACGTGCCTGAAGCGCCGGCGCGACACCGGAACCAGGCGGAAGCGGCCGAGCTCGAGCCACGGGCAGCCGAAAGCGCTGTCCTGTCGGACACGCGAAGTGGAAGACAGAGCGATCAGACGGAGCCGCGGCGCCTCAATACCTGAGTCCAGAAGATCGAGAACAGGCAGTAGCCCAGGAAGTAGTAGAACCCCGGGCCGAGAGTCGAGGTCAGGTGGGTCTCCATCCCGATCTCGACCTCGGTCAACAGGATCGGCACGGAGAACAGGTTCTCCTGCACCTGATCCCGCGTGGCCAGAAACGCGAGGAAGACGCCGACAACGAAGACGTCCGCCATCGACCACTTGCCGATCAGATCCACGACCGATACCAGCCACTTCTTGACGTTCTTCTGCACCACGTAGATCGACGCCAGCAGCATCGAGGCCTTCGTGACCGGCACGATGATGCTGAAAGCCAGGATCAGGAACGACACGAGATAGTCCGCCGAGCGCCACAGTTCCCTGACTGTGCTCAGAATCGACCGGGTTTGCTGATAGACCGTGACCTCCACGGGGACAGCAATGATCGCGGCCTCGACCTTGGTCGTAATCTCGACGCTGTAAATTGGCATCGTGACGCCTGGCACCAGCAGGGCAAAGTTGACCAGCGTCAGCACGACGATGATGAGTCGCGTCATGGCAGCTCTCGATGCCTCGTCGATAGCGCGGTGTGCCGCAACTCGATCTACGAACCCTTCCGGATGGTGCCGATTTTCCGATCGCGTAACGAGGCGGATTGCCCGAGATCCCTCCGGTAGTTCGCCTCGAGCTCCTGTCGCGCCTCGAGATCGACCACCGCAGCCAGTTTGGAGCGATAGAGGATTTCCGCTTCCGCCACGTTAGCTTCGTAGTCACGGCGCACCGCCGCGATCGCTTCTTTCTGGTCTTCGGTCAACGCGCTGGTCCCGACATCGGCCGTGACATCCTGCTGCTTCAGCCGCTCCATCACCAACTCGACCGCGCTCTTGGGTGCATTCTTTGTCACGACGTAGCTTCCTCCGCTCAGGCGGCACAGGGCCAGCCTTCAGTCTCTCGTCACGTCCCGTACCAGCCGCACCGTCGCCGGGACACTGCGAACGGCGACCATCCTATCGTTGACACGAAGGCGGTTCAACCAAATTTCACACCGGTCCACGACGAAGCAGCCACTCGCCCGCCAAGCGGCGCGCTTCGGCTGAGTCGGCGGTGCCCTCCGAATCAGCTTGACTCGAGATCGGGTATTGCGCATATGCTTAATGTTGCTGTAACAGCGTCGCTTTGAGGGTGGCGTTATCCGCGCGGCGCCTTGCCGCGCAAAAATGTAGTCGGCAGTACACGGCAGGACCGAGCTCCGACGATCAACACGTAGGAAGAAGATGGCAAACCAAGGAACAGTCAAGTGGTTCAACGATAGCAAGGGGTTCGGATTCTTGACTCGCGACGACGGGGAGAAGGACGTTTTTGTGCACTACTCGGCACTTCAGGGCGAGGGGTTCAAGAGCCTCGCCGAGGGTGAGCGAGTGGAATTCGACGTGGTCCAGGGGCTAAAGGGCCCGGCCGCGGAAAACGTCGTGAAGATCGGCAGCTAACGCGCATCCCGCGCACTATCGGGGGACAGGCTCTGTCCCTCCACATACGGTTGGCTCAACCTCACCTGTCGCAGCAAGACTGGTGGGGCGGAGCTTTGCCTGACTGCACTGCTACTTGTATCGAAGGCCCCTGGCATCACTGATAGGATGAGCGCGTTATGTGCACGATCACGCGCCGGACGATGCTGCAGGCGCTTGCCGGCCATGGGCTGGCCGTGGGCACCGCGCTGGGGCAATCAGGGCGGAACCAGCCGCCGAAGCCGCTCTCGCCCGACGCGGTAACCCACGACTGGACATCGTTCCTGGGTCCCACCCACGACGCCGTCTCCTCCGAGACCCACCTCAGCCGGGTCCTGCCGCCGCCGCGTGTCTGGGACTTCCAGAAAGGCACCGGCTACACGTCTCCGGCCATCGCAGGCGACCGCCTGGTGTTCTTCCACCGCGTGGAGGACCGCGAGGTGGTCGAGTGCCTACACCCTGAAACCGGAGCATCTCGCTGGCAGTTCCGCTACGCCACGGCGTATCGGGATCGATACGGCTACAACAACGGGCCGCGGTCGAGCCCGGTCATCGACGGCGATCGCGTGTACACGCTTGGCGCCGAGGGCAAACTGCACTGCCTCGATCTGTCCACCGGCGACGGTATCTGGAGCCGCGACCTCAGGGAGGAGTACGGCGTCCGGCAGGAATTCTTCGGCACCGCGTCGACCCCGCTGGCTGAGCAGGGGTTACTCCACGTTGTCGCGGGTGCCCCCGAGGGGGCCTGTGTAGTGGCGTTCGACGGGGCGACCGGACGCGAGGAGTGGCGCGCCGGCGAATGGGGCCCGAGCTACGCGTCGCCGGTGCCGGCGACCCTGCACGGCGAGCGGCGTGTGCTGGTGCTCGCCGGTGGTGAATCGACACCGCCGACCGGAGGCCTGCTGTCGATCGACCCGGCCGATGGCATGATCGACTTCGCATTTCCCTTCCGAAGCCGCACGTACGAATCGGTCAACGCCTCCTGCCCGGTCGTCTTCGACGACACGGTGTTCATCTCGGCCAGCTATCGGACCGGCGGCACTCTGGTGCGTGTGCGTCCTGACTTCACGACCGAGGTTGTCTGGACCACTCAGGCATTCGCGCTGCACTTCAACACGGCGATCCACAAGGACGGGTATCTCTACGGTTTCGACGGTCGGAATCAGGGTGACGCGTCACTGGCCTGTATCGACGTCGCCGACGGCCGCGTGGTCTGGCGTGAAGCGGCGCAGTGGACCGAGACCTTCGAGCAGGCTGGCCGCCAGCGACAGGCGACCATGGGAATGGGCCGCGGATCGTTGCTCGCGGTTGACGGCCACTTCCTGGCAATCGGCGAGCTCGGTCACCTGTTGTGGCTGGATCTGACACCAGACGGGTACCGCGAGGTGTCCCGGACGTGGTTTGCAGCCGCCAGCGAATCGTGGACGTTACCGGTGCTCAGCCGCGGCCTGCTCTACCTCGTCCAGAACAGCCGGGACCTGCTGACCGGCGCCAGCCCAAGGCTGCTCTGCTACGACCTGCGCGCCTAGTGGTGTGTCCCGCAGTACACTGATGCGCAGTCAGGGCTCTTCTCGGAAAGGACGGCAGAGGTCATGGGTGACACCCCGAACGTCAGCAACAGCCTGACGGTCCGCGTGCAGTTCAAGAACAACAGCGGCATGCTGGGGCGACTGACCTCTGAGGTCGGACGGCTCGGCGGCGATATCGGCGCCGTCGATCTCGTGTCCGTCGGGGACGACCTGATGGTGCGCGACCTGACCGTCAACTGCCGAGACGACGAGCACGCCGCCAAGCTGATTGCCGGCATCCGCGTCCTCGACGGTTTCACACTCCTCCACTCCTCCGACCGCACATTTCTGCTGCACCTCGGTGGCAAGATCGAAGTGGTGAGCCGGGCGCCGATCCGGACGCGGGACGACCTCTCGATGGTCTACACCCCCGGGGTTGCGCGAGTCTGCCTCGCCATTCAGGAGCGCCCTGAGGATGCGTACTCGTTGACCATCAAGAAGAACACGGTGGCGGTCGTGACCGACGGAACGGCAGTCCTGGGGCTCGGCGACATCGGTCCAGCGGCCGCGATGCCGGTCATGGAAGGCAAGTGTGCGCTCTTCAAGGAGTTTGCCGGGGTCGACGCCTTCCCGCTGGCGCTCGACACCACCGACACCGACACGATTATCGAGACCGTAAGCCATCTCGCCACCGGCTTTGGCGGTATCAATCTCGAAGACATCTCAGCGCCCCGCTGTTTCGAGATCGAGAAACGGCTGAGGGCGCGACTCGATATCCCGGTCTTCCACGACGACCAGCACGGCACCGCCATCGTGACCCTTGCGCCCTTGATCAACGCGCTTCGTCTGGTGAACAAGGACCCGGACAACCTGAAGGTCGTCTTTAGTGGTGTCGGTGCGGCCGGTGTCACCGTGAGCAAGATCTTCATGGACTACGGCGTTACCAACATCATCGGCTGCGACCGCAGCGGGGCAATCTACCGCGGCCGCACCGACAACATGAACTTCATGAAGCAATGGTACGCCGACAACACGAATCCGAGCGACGAACGCGGATCGCTCGCCGACGTCATCGAGGGCGCAGACGTGTTCGTAGGACTGTCGGCACCGGGGATCCTGACGGTACCGATGCTAAAAACGATGAACCGCGACGCCGTGGTGTTCGCGATGGCGAACCCAACGCCGGAGATCATGCCGGAGGACGCCGCGCCACATGTCCGCATCATGGCCACGGGAAGATCGGACTATCCCAACCAGATCAACAATGTGCTCGCGTTCCCTGGCGTGTTCCGCGGCGCCCTCGATGCACGCGCGACAACCATCAACGAACAGATGAAGCGTGCGGCGGCCCAAGCCATCGCGGCGGTCATCCCAACCGACGAGCTGCACGAGGACTACATCATCCCGAGCGTCTTCAACAAGGCGGTGGTCAGCGCCGTCGCGCTGGCCGTGGCCACGGCGGCACGAGAGACCGGTGTGGCCCGCCGCGACGCCAAGGTGTAACGTGACCGACGCGCCGCGCACCCTCCTACTGGTTCCGACCGAGATCGAGCGACGACATCTCGCCGGGCAATCCGGGTTCGGCACCGACACACCATGCGAGCTGTGTGGCTTCGGGCCGGTCGCGGCAGCGGCACGCGCGGCCAGCCTGATTGCACGACACCAACCGGAACGCGTGATCTTGGCTGGCATCGCCGGCACATTCGACAGCGCCGGGCTCCCGGTCGGCACGGCGGCCGTCTTCCCGAGTGTCGTCATGCACGGTGTCGGTGTCGGCGTTGCGTCCGGGTTCGTGTCGGCGGCCGCGCTCGGGTTTCGACACTGGCCGACAGACGACCGGGATCCGGAGAACTCCGACGAATTGACCGTCGACGCGCCTGTCCCACCCGCCGCCGGACAGTTGCTCACCTGCTGCACGGGCTCGACGTCGCCCGAGGAAGCCCGACAGCGACTGGAACAGTATCCCGGGGCGGTCGCCGAAGACATGGAGGGCTTCGCCGTGGCACTGGCGTGCCGGCTGGCCGGGGTGCCGGTGGCGATCGCCCGGGGAATCTCGAACGACGTCGGGGATCGTGAATTCGAGCGCTGGCAAATTCCCGCCGCGCTGGATGCAGCGTGGATCATTGTCAGCGACCTGATCGGCCGCCCGAACTGGGACACGACCCCGTGACATCGATTCACTTGGGTATCTCAACCTGCCCGAACGACACGTTCGCGTTCCACGGCATCCTCGAAAAGCGCATCGATTTGCGTGGGCTGGACTTCCGTGTCGAGCTGCTCGACGTCGAGGAACTAAATCGACGGCTGTTCGTGGGCGACTTCGACGTCGCGAAGGCCAGCTTTCATGCCGCATTACTGCTGACGGGCGAACTGGGCGTCCTGCCCGCTGGTTCGGCGCTCGGGTTCGGCGTCGGTCCCCTGCTGTTGGCAGCGCGTACCAACACGCACCCGCGGGACCCAATCGCCGCGGGCGGGCGCCCACGCGCGGCCCGCGTGCTGTGCCCGGGCGAATACACCACCGCGACCCTGCTCTATAGGCTGTTTCACGCCGATGAAGGCACCGTCGAGCAGGTCGTGTTCTCCGAGATCACGCCGGCACTCGAGACCGGCGCCGCCGACTTCGGCGTCTGCATCCACGAGGCTCGCTTTACGTGGCGGCAGCACGGTCTGGCGCTCGTCGAAGACCTCGGGCAGGTGTGGGAGCGCGAGACCGCTGCCCCACTACCGCTCGGCGGAATCCTGGCGCGACACAGGCTGGGACATGAGACGATTGCCACCCTCAGCGACGTGCTCCGCGACTCTCTGGCCTATGCCCACGCGCACCGCGACGACACCATCCCAACGATGCGGCGCTATGCGCAGGAGTTGACAGACGACGTGCTGTTCAAACACGTCGATCTGTATGTCAATAAGTGGACGACCGACCTGGGCGACTCTGGGCGCGTCGCCCTTCAGGCGTTGCGCGTGCAGGCCGAACGGGTCGGCGTGCTCCCGCGAGGCGCCCCACCCGTGACCGTGCTCTAGGCCCGCGGCCCCCTTGTGTTGGCATCCGTGGGGCAACGCTTTCGCCTTGCCATGCAGGCCTGGAGGTCTGCGCCACACTAGCAACCCGAGTGAGCTCTGGGCATAGAATGGCTGCTAAATAAGGAGACTCGACATGCTGGACATCAGACGAATATTCGTGATCGCGTCGTTTGCGGCCATCTGCGCGTTAGGGCTCGCCTGTGGATCGGCGCCTGAAGATGCTACCGCCGAAGCCGAGGTCCCGGCGGCGGCGGCGGTACCAACGCCACCTCCAACCGGCGCACTGCCGCCGACCGAGGACACCGCGCTCGACAGCCTCAACACATCGCCACGACACGGCGAGTGGGTCGATGTCGTCCTGCCGGGCAGCGACGTACCGGTCAGCACGTGGGTCGTCTATCCGGAACGGTCCGACAGGGCACCGGTGGTGCTGGTCATCCATGAGATCTACGGGCTGACCGACTGGATTCGTGGTGTGGCCGATCAATTCGCGGCCGAGGGGTTCATTGCGGTCGCCCCCGACCTGCTGTCTGGCATGGGACCGGACGGCGGCGGCACCGCGTCGCTCGGGGAGCGCGACAACGTCGTCGCGACCATACGAACGCTGGAGCCGGACGAGCGGACCCGCCGGCTGAACGCCGTGCGGACATACGCGCTCGCCATCCCGGCCGGCAACGGTCGGCTCGGCTCGGTCGGCTTCTGCTGGGGTGGCGGTGCGAGCTTCGCCTATGCCATCGACCAGCCGGAGCTGAACGCGGCGGTGGTGTACTACGGCACATCGCCTGCCGAGGACGCCGACTACGACCAGGTCAATGCGCCGGTGCTCGGCCTCTACGGCGGGAATGACGAACGGGTCAACTCGACCATTCCGCGGGCCGAGGAGGCGATGACCGCCAGCGGGAAGTCCTACGAGCCAATCGTGCTCGACGGCGCCGGGCACGGCTTTCTACGCGCCCAGCTGGGTCAGGACGGCGCCAACATGCGCGCGACCGAGCAGGCATGGCCGCGCACGCTCAAGTTCTTCCGGGAACACTTGGGGAACTGAGGAAGGCTATCGGCAGCAGCCCTGAACGGCCGTTGTGCCGGTCCTGTGCAATTCGACGTCACTGTGCGCCGCGGAGCGCGCCGACCGCGAGCACAATCCAGCCGGCGACGAGACAGAACCCACCGATCGGCGTAATCGCCCCGAGCCAGCGGACACCGGTCACCGCGAGTAAATAGAGGCTCCCGGAGAAGACCACGATTCCGACCACGAACAGCCAGCCGGCCGACCCGGTCCAGGCGTTGGGCCAGCGTGACGCAGCCCAGGCGACCGCCAGCAGCCCGAGCGCATGGGTCAGCTGATAGCGCACCCCTGTCTCGAAGACAGCCAGCATGTCCGGGGTCAGTCGATCACGAAGACCATGTGCGCCGAACGCCCCAACCAAGACCCCCAGCCCGCACAACGCGGCACCTGTCGCGAACCATCCTGCTACCATGGTTCAGTATCATACCTGCCCTATTCGGAATCCAGTTCGCCCGGATTACCAGACCGGCGCCACGCTCGACATGACATCAGCATGCACACAAGACCCGAGCGCACTAGAACAGACATCCGTGGAGCCAGACCAGCACACGCTACGGCAATTCTGGCGCTGTGTCTGCTGGCCGTCGCCTCTGCTGCCCACGCGCAGGAGGCGGTCATCGAGGGCCAAGTGGTCGACCAGCAAGACAGCGCCCTGGTCGGAGTCACAGTCGAGCTGAACGCACCCGCGCTGCCTGGACCGGTCGTCATCACGACCGACCCACGTGGTGCCTATCGATTCGCGTCCCTGTCTCCAGGGGTCTACACCGTCGAGTTTACGCTGTCTGGCTTCCAGTCCGCTCAGCGTGAGGTGACGCTCGAGGCAGGCGAGCGACGTGCGCTCGCCATCGAGATGGGACTCGCACCATTCGCACAGCAGGTCGATGTCGTGGCCGTCTCGCCCCTGCTCGGCGCACCGATCGATCGCGACATCGTCGCGGCTGCCGTGTCCGTGATCGCATCCGACGAGATCGGCACACGCGGCACGGCGTCGCTCAGCAGCGGGCTCAACGAGCGCCTCGGCGCCGTCAGCCTCGAAGACACCACCACCAACATCTTTCAGCCCACACTGCGGTTCCGTGGCTTCACGGCCTCCCCCCTGATTGGCCTGCCACAGGGGGTCGCCGTCTATCAGAACGGGGTACGCATCAACGAGCCATTTGGTGATGCGGTGCAGTTCGACCTGGTACCGCAATTCGCGCTCGACCAGATGCAGTTGAGCGCCGGCGCCGAGCCGACGTTCGGTTTGAACGCCCTGGGCGGTGCGCTGGCGCTGCGCCTCAAGAACGGCTTCGACAACCCGGGGGGGCGAGCCGAACTGTCCGGGGGCTCGTTTGGACGAGTCACCGGCACCGCCGAGATTGGCGCCAACCGTGGCCCCTGGGCCGTGTATCTTGGCACCACCCGGTTCGACGAAACCGGCTGGCGCCCCAAGTCGGATTCCGCCGTCACGCAGGCGGTGGCCGACCTCGGCTATCGGGCCGGTCGTCTGGACGCCGGCGTGACCGTCACGTTCGCCGACACACGCCTGAACGGTCACGGTCCGGCGCCGATCGAGCTGCTGGCTGTCGACCGGACGGCGGTGTTCACCATACCCGACACGACGGAGAACCGGCTCGTGTTCACACAGGGCCGTCTCAACGTCGTCGTCTCGCCGACCTGGTCCGTTCAGCTCACCGGCTACTACCGTGACGTCGACCGACACACGTTGAACGGCGACGAGGCGGAGTTCAACGTGTGCGACGACGACGTGCTGCCGCCGGGCGCCCCGGTCACGACCCTGTGCGCCGGAGCCGACTCCGACGACGACAATCCAGCAGTGCCCGACGCGCAGGCGGTCGGCGATCCCCTGGTCGACGTCGTAACCGGACGGTTTATCACCACGGACGACGCGGATGGGGACGCGGCGTTCAACCGGACGAGCACCCAAACCCAAGGCTTCGGTGCAGGGGTCCAGACAGCCACGACGACGGCCGTTGGAGACCGCGACAACCTGCTGTTGTTCGGGGCCACCGCCGACCTGGCGAACGTCGATTTCACCTTCGACAGCGAGGTGGGCACCCTGAGGGCCGACCGCAGCGTAGCGGGGTCCGGTCTGTTCGTGGGGATCTTCGGACAGGCGCCGGACGATCTATTCAACACCGCCATCGACACCGAGAACCGGGTGTTCGGGCTCTATGGCAGCGACACCCTGTCGCTGAGCGACCGCGTCCACCTGACCGTCTCCGGCCGATACAACGCCGCGCGTATCGCGATCCTCGACCGACTCGGCACGTCGCTCAACGGCACGCACTCATTCTTCCGGTTCAACCCGGCCGTCGGGCTGGTGGTCCAGGCCTTCAACGCCGTGACGGTCTTCGGCCGCTATGCCGAGTCGAACCGGGCCCCGACGGCGGCCGAGCTGAGCTGTGCCGACCCCGATGAACCATGCCGGGTCCCGAACGCCTTCGTGTCCGACCCGCCGCTCGAGCAGGCGGTGGCCCGCTCGGTGGAGGGTGGAGCTCGCGGCCGGGCCGGCGGCGCAAACGGGTCAGGCCTGTCATGGTCCGCCACGATCTACCGAACCCGTATCGCCGACGACATCCTCTTCATCGCCTCTCCCGAGCTGCGCGGCACAGGCTTCTTTCAGAACGGCGGCGACACGCTGCGTGTGGGGCTCGACGCCGAGCTGAACGGTAACATTGACCGGACGAACTGGTTCGTGAGCTATGGCCTGGTGCAGGCCACCTTCGAATCGCCGCTCGCGCTGCCGAGCAACGAGGAAATCAACGACGCGGCCACACTCGAAGGAACCATTGCAGTCGAACCGGGCGACCGCCTGCCTGGCATCCCGCGGCACAGCGTGAAGGCGGGAGTCGGAGTCGCACTCAGCCGAGCGTGGGACGTCGCGGTGGAAACGATCCTGACGTCGAGCCGGGTGTTCGTTGGCGACGAGGGGAACGATCAGGCGGAAGTTGATGGCTACGGCCTCGTCAACCTGCGCACCTCCTATCAGGCCACCGACCGCGTCGCCCTGTTTCTGCGCGTGGACAACCTGCTCGACGCCAACTATGAGACGTTCGGCGTACTAGCCGAAATCGAGATCGAGCTCGACGAGGCGCCCGACGCCGCCGACCCTCGGTTCGTCAGTCCCGGCGCGCCGCGCAGCGCGTTCGGCGGCGTTCGCGTAGCCTTCTAGCGGGCGCGCACATGCGCGCGCCGCGGACGCGGGGGTTCGGGGCGCAGCCGCGTCTGGGTAGTAGAATTCGTCTCATGCGGTCCGATCCCACGCACATCGGGGACACCACTCCGAGCGGCGTCTCGGTCAACGGGAAGTTTCTCGAGGTGGACGGTCGACGCTTCCTGGTCAAAGGCGCCTCCTACGGCACCTTCGTGCCGGATGCTAGCGGCCAGCAGTTCCCCGAGATCTCGCAGATCGAGAAGGACTTCGCGCAGATGGCGGCCGCCGGTGTCAACACCGTGCGCACCTACACACCGCCAACCAATGCACTACTCGACAGCGCGGCGCGGCATGGTCTCCACGTCATGGCAGGGTTGAGCTGGCCGCAGCACGTCCCGTTTCTCGATGACGCGCGAATCGCGCGCCGAATCAGGCGGGACGCCTCCGGCGAGGTGCGGCGCCTGTCCGCGCACCCGGCGCTGCTACTGTTTTCCGTCGGGAACGAAATTCCAGGCGGCATCGTCCGGTGGCACGGACAACGCCGCATCGAGCGGTTCCTGGGCGAGCTATGTCGGGACGTCAAGGCAGCGGCGCCGGCGAGCCTCTTCACATACGTGAACTATCCGCCCACCGAGTTTCTGGATCTCGACGGCTTCGATCTCTGCGCCTTCAACGTGTATCTGCACCGGGAGGCGGCCGTGCGCGCGTATCTGGCGCGTCTCCAGCACGCGGCCGGGGACAGGCCGTTGCTACTCGCCGAGGCGGGCAGCGACAGCCTGCGGGAGGGCCTGGACGCTCAGGCTCGGATCACGGCGATGAACCTGCGGTGCGCGTTCGAGGAGGGCGCGTGTGGAGCCGTGGCGTACGCGTGGACCGACCAGTGGTGGCGAGGCGGCAGTCCCGTCCACGACTGGGCGTTCGGTCTCGTCGACGCGGATCGCACCCCCAAGCCGGCGCTCGCGGCCGCGACGCAGGTGTTCAGCGAAGCGCCGTTTCCCACGGATGCGCAGGCTCGCTGGCCGAAGGTCTCGGTGGTGGTCTGCGCCTACAACGCCGCCGACACGCTCGATGATTGTCTCACCTCGCTCACCGCGCTGACCTATCCGGACACGGAGGTCATCGTCGTCAATGACGGATCACGCGACGCCACGGCAACAACCGCCCGTCTGCACCCGAACGTGACCGTCATCGATCTGCTGAACGGCGGGCTCGGCGCAGCACGGAACGCGGGTCTGGCGGCGGCATCGGGCGAAATCGTCGCCTTCACCGATGCTGATTGCCGCGTCGACCCCGACTGGCTGACGTACCTCGTTCAGCCGATGCTGGTCTCCGAGGTCGTGGGAGCAGGCGGGCCGAATGTGGTGCCGCCAGACGACCCCTGGGTGGCGCAATGCGTCGCGCGGGCCCCGGGTGCTCCGACGCACGTAATGCTCGACGACCGGACGGCGGAGCACGTGCCGGGCTGCAACATGGCGTTTCGTCGGGACGCGCTGCTCTCAATTGACGGCTTCAACCCGGTCTACCTGCGCGCGGGCGACGACGTGGACATCTGCTGGCGGTTGCAGGCCCAGGGGCTGCGCATTGGGTTCGCGCCGGCGGCGCTGGTCTGGCATCACCACCGCGCACGTGTAAAGGACTACTGGCGCCAGCAGGTCGGCTACGGCGAAGGGGAAACCTGGCTCGACGCCCACCACCCCGAGAAGTTCCTCGCCGGACACATGTTGTGGCACGGACGCATCTACAGCCAGCTCCCGTTCTTCCGCGCCGCGGCCGAGCAGCGGATCAACACGGGTGTCTGGGGCACCGCGGCATTTCCGTCGGTGTACAGCACACGGGCCACACGGTGGCAGTACCTTCCCCACACGCCCGCGTGGATGGCCATCACCCTGGCACTTCTCCTCGTCGGCAACATCGGACCGCTGACCGGGATGGACGCGGCCTGGCTGCCGCTCATCGCCGGCATTCTCGGATTGCTGACGACCCTCGGCCGGTGCGTCCGGTATGGGTGGCAGTCCGACTTGCGGGACCTTCCCCGCGGCGGGGTGTCGCCGGGCCATCCGCGCCGTTGGGTGTACCGCGCGCTCATTGCCTGGTTACACGTGATTCAACCGCTCGCACGTGCCCGGGGCCGGGTTCGCGGGCTGTCACAGCCGGAGGCGGTCGCACCCCAGCACGTCACACGACACCCATGGAAGACTCCGATGCCGACGCCAGGCGACACCCTGTGGGCGGCGCGGCTGCTCGCCCACAGTGGCGCCGAAAAGGCGTTCTGGAGCGCGACGTGGACCGCGCAGGCTACGCTGCTGACCGAGCTCGTCGGGGTACTGCGCGCCTCTCGGCCGGCCCAGCGTGTCGAGGTGGACGAGGGCTGGCGCCCCGATCGGGACCTCAGCCTGGGCATCGGTCGCTGGGCCTGGCTGCATGTCCGGACCCTCCTAGAGGAACATGAGGACGGCGCGTGTCTGTTCCGGGTGCGGGCGCGCCTGCGCCCGAGCTTCATCGGCACACTGCGTGGGCTGACGCTCGCGGTACTGCTCGCTGCAGGCGCGGGCGCCTCCATGGCCCTCTACACCCCTCCAGTCGGTATCGTCGTCGCGGCGGTGGCCAGCGCCGCGATCGCCGCACGGGTCGCGTGGCAGGCCACCCGCGCCGCCGCAGTGCTCGACCGCGCGCTGACGCACGTCACCACGGCGGCGGATCTGCACCCCCTGCCGATTCCCCCCAAGTCGGCGCCCGTCGCCCAGGTGCCAGACACCACGCTGTCCGACCTAAGGGGATGAGGTGACCCTGCTCTCCTGGACCCTGTCGTTTCTGCGCCCCTATCGAGAGCGGACCCTCGTCATCGCGGTCCTGTCGGTCCTCGAGATTGGTCTGGCGGCGCTCGCGCCCTGGCCGCTCAAGCTCATCGTGGACACGGTCCTGGGCGGCGCGCCAGTTCCCCGACCCGTCCTCATTGCACTGCCGACTGCCGTGACCACGAGCGCCGCGTCGCTGCTGGTAGCGATTGTCATCGCCGGGCTGCTGATCCAGCTCGGGAGTGAAATCGTGCGCATGATCCACACACAGCTCCAGGTGAAAATGGGCCAACAGGTCGTCTACGGCCTCCGAGCGACGCTACTCACGCACCTGCAGGCACTGCCGCTGCGTCACCACGTGTTGACCCGCACGGCCAACTCAGTCTACCGGCTCGACGCCGACGCCCACTGTGTGGACGACCTGATCATCGGCGGACTATTTCCACTGACACTTGCGGCGCTCAACTTGAGTGTGATGTTCGGCGTGCTCGTCTACGTGGATTTGACGCTCGCCTTGCTCTCGCTGGCGGTGGCTCCCTTCCTCTACCTGTGTCTGCGGTACTACGCCGGCACGATGACCGACCGCGCTGAACGGGTGAAGGCGCTGGAGGCATCACTCATCGAGCGGACGTTCGAGATCCTGTCCTCGATCATCGCCGTCAAGAGCTTCACGCGCGAACGCCACGAACTGGCGCGATATTCCAGGGACGGCGATCAGACGATGCAGGCGCGGCTGACGCTGACCTGGCAGGAGTCGCTCTTTTCCGTCACAGTGACCGCGATCACGCTGGCCGGCACCGCCCTCATCCTCGTTGTCGGCGGCCTGCACGTGCTTGACGGCAGCCTGACCGTCGGCAGCCTGCTGGTTGTCATTGCCTACCTGGCTGCGGTCTACAACCCGATCTCCGAGATCGCCCGCACGACCGGTCTGCTGCAGCAGGCGGTGGTGAGTGCCCGCCGCGTGCGCCAGATCCTCGCGATTACACCGGAGATCCTCGACGCCCCGGACGCCTTTGACGCGTCGGGCATCGCGGGACACGTCCGATTCGACCGGATAGGCTTCTCCTACGACGGCTCCCGGACCGTGCTCGACGACATCACCTTCGACGCGCGACCCGGCGAGCTGGTGGCGCTCGTTGGTCTGACGGGCGCCGGCAAGACCACGGTCGCCAGCCTCATACCTCGATTCTTCGAGCCGCAGCGGGGCCGCGTGCTGGTCGATGACGTCGAGGTCTCCCGCTACTCGCTCACGTCGCTTCGGGAACAGATCGCACTGGTACCCCAGACGCCCGTGCTTTTCGGCGGCACAATTGCCGACAACATCCGGTACGGACGACTGGAGGCCTCCGATGCGGAGGTGGAAGCGTCGGCCCGTGCCGCCCACGCCGACGGCTTCATCCGGCGGCTGCCGCAGGGCTACCAGACCCCGGTCGCGGAAGCTGGGGCGACGCTCTCCGGTGGCGAGCGGCAACGGCTGGGCATCGCCCGCGCGTTGCTGAAAAACGCCCCGATCTTGATCCTCGACGAGCCGACCTCGGCGGTGGACGCGATCTCGGAGGCGGCGGTATTCGACGCGCTCCGGCGGCTGCGCCCGGACCACACGATTCTCGTCATCGCCCATCGGCTGTCGACGATTCGCGACGCCACACGCATTCTTCTCTTGCACGAGGGACAGCTTGTCGCGCAGGGCACGCACCAGGAGCTGCTGGCGGCCAGCGCGCTCTATCGCCGGATGTGCGCCCGTCTCTCGGTCGGCCGGTTCCTCGACGAACCGGAGTCGGTGGACGAGCTACTACGGGACGAAGAAGCCGGTCACACGTAGGAGACGGGAGACAGGAGACAGGAGAAGCCGGAGGGATTCGCCCTGTGGTTCAGTGACTTCGGTACCATCGTGATACGACCGTGAAAATCCTATTTGCCGGAATCATCGCGCGGCACCCCTATGGCGGGGTCACCTGGTGCTCGCTGATGTATCTGCTCGGTCTGCGGGGCCTGGGGCACGAGGTCCTCTACATCGAAGACACCGGCGAGTGCATCTACGACGCGGCGCGCGACACGATCTCGACCGACCCGTCGTACGGCACGCGCTATATCCACAACGCACTCGAGCCGTTCGGGCTTGGTGCTCGCTGGAGCTTCGTTAACTACGATGGCATCTATCACGGTCTCTCGCGCGAGGCGGTGCGAGCCTACTGTGCCGACGCGGACCTCTTCGTGAACCTGTCGGGTGGCGCCTGGTTCTGGCGCGACGAATACCGGCGGATTCCCCACAAGGTCTTCGTCGACTCGGATCCGGTCTTCACGCAGCTGGCAATAGCGAAGGGCGAGAGCTGGTATGTCGAGTTTTTTCGGGAATTCGACCATCTCTTCACCTTCGGTGCGAACATCGGCACACCCGACTGTGACGTGCCCACCAGCGAGTTCATCTGGCACAAGACCTGGCAGCCGGTGGTCACCCAGCTCTGGCGCACCCAGACACCGCCGACCGGCGATCGCTTCACCACCGTGATGACCTGGAAGACCGAGAGCTTCGCAGATGTCGACGGCAACAAGGACCGGGAATTCATGCGGTTCATCGAGCTTCCGACACAGTCGACCAGCCGCTTCGAGCTCGCCGTCAACGGGCCACTCGGCCTGCTTCGAGACCACGGTTGGGCGCCCATCGACGCGATGCGCGTCTCGCGGTCGCTGTGGGACTATCGCGACTTCATTCAGGGCTCGAAGGCGGAATTCGGAGTCGCCAAACACGCCTACGTGTCGCGACGATCCGGGTGGTTCAGCGATCGAACCGAGTGCTATCTCGCGACCGGGCGGCCCGCGGTCGTGCAAGACACGGGGTGGAGCGCCCATCTACCCTCTGGCACCGGCTTGGTCGGCTTCTCTACGCTGGAGGAAGCGATCTCCGGCCTCGAACGAATCGACCGCGATTACGCCGCGCACGCGAGTCGGGCCCGGGAGATCGCCGACGAGTGTTTCGACTCCTCGCGGGTGCTGCCGCCGTTCCTCGAAAGGGCCTGCGCGTGAGCGGGCTGCGCATTGCGATGGTCGCACCAGTCGCGCAGGCAGTACCACCCGTGAAGTCCGGCTCGGTCGAAACCGTCACCGCCATGCTCGCGGACGGCCTGGTCGCGCGCGGCCACGACGTCACACTCTTCGCGACCGCCTCGTCGGTCACCGACGCCAGACTGCATGCGCTCTTTCCGCAGGGCTACCACCAGGACACGTCCTTGTGGCCGTGGGAGCTGTGCGAGCTGTTCAATCTGGCGGCGGCGGTGGAACGGGCCGACGCCTTCGACCTCATCCACTACCAGGCCGAGTACTACCCGATGTCGCTGGCTTACACCCGGGTGTCGCCGATTCCGTTGCTGCAAACCCTCCATCACGCACCGACGACGCCCGAAGTGGCACTCTGGTCGCGGTATCCGGACGCGCCGATCGTGGCCGTGTCACGAGCACAAGCGGATCTCCTCGCCGGCCTCAACGTCGTCGCCACCATCCATCATGCGGTGGACACCGCCATCCTCGCGTTCCAACCGGAGCCGGACGCCGACTTGCTGTTTCTCGGTCGATTCACGGCTGGAAAGGGCGTGCTGGGTGCGATCGACGTGGCGCGCAGAACCGGCCGGCGCTTGATCTTGGCCGCCGCCGAGAACGACTATTTCCGGGAGGTCGTGGCGCCGCTCGTTGACGGCCAGCAGATTGTGTACGCTGGCGAGGTGGACGCGGCCGGTAAGGCGAAGCTACTCGGCAGCGCGCGCACGCTGCTCTATCCTGTGCAGGACGAGGAGCCGTTCGGGCTCGTGCTGGCCGAGGCCATATCCTGCGGCACACCGGTGGCGGCACTGAACCGTGGCGCCGTACCCGAGATCGTGGACGACGGCATCACGGGCGGCGTGTTCGCATCGCTCAACGCGCTCATCGACGGGCTACCCAAGGTGCTCGCACTCGACCGCGCGCGGGTCCGGGCCCGAGCAGTGGAGCGGTTCGGCCGGGACAGGATGGTCGACGAGCACGTCGAGGTCTACGCGCGTCTGCTCGCTGCACGCCGCCGCGCGGAGCGGACGGCCTAGAGAGAATGCGCACTGAGGCACGTCCGCACGCGCTGCTGGCGGTGTTCGCCCACCCGGACGACGAGTCGCTCGCGTGCGGCGGGCTGCTGGCGTGGTGTGTCGAGGTCGGCGTTCGCGTGTCGCTGCTCTGCCTCACACACGGCGAACGCAGACAGGTTGACGACATGGGAGCCCCGGCCAGGACGCCCCCTGTGCGCACGGCAGAGCTACTGGAGGCAGCTGGCGTCCTCGGCATCGGAGATGAAGCGGTTACCATCCTCGACCATGCGGACGGCATGCTGCCCTGGGTGGAGGCCGGGCGACTCGAGGCGGACATTCACACGGTCATCCGAACGACCGCGCCCGACGTCGTGATCACCTTCGGTGAGGATGGTCTCTACTGGCACCCTGACCACATCGCCGTGCACGAGCGGACGACGGCCGCCGTGGCCGCGCTGCACGATGACGCGCCCGCGCTTTACTACGTCACCATGCCAGCCGGCGCAATGCGCGCGGTCGTGAGCTACGCGGCTGAGGTGACGGCCACGCGCGACCCGAACGCCGCGCCGCCTCAGGCCATCCTCGGCGTCGTGGATGCCGACGCCTTCGGCGCTCTGGCCGCCGCTCCCACGCTCGTGGTGGAGACCGGCGACTTCGCCACGCGCAAGCTGCGGGCGCTTACCTGCCATCGCAGCCAGCTCCGCGATTGTGCGCTGGCGCTGGTGGACGAGAAGGATGCGCCGCGCTTGCTCGGCACCGAGCATTACCGACGAGCCGATGTCGGTGCGCGGGGTGCCACCTTTGTCGATCGATTCGCCGCGCCCCTCATGTCAGTGAGCACAGGCCCGAGACAACACGGATAGCGATGCACGAGACGCTGCCCGACCTGCTCCGTTGCCCGTTCTGCGGCACCCGTCTGTCACTCGTGGACAATGACGGGCTCGTGCGTCGCGGCACCGACGTCGAGTCTGGGGTGCTCGGCTGCGAGTGCTGTGCCTTTCCGATCGTCGCCGGTATCCCGGTGCTCATCGCCAACGATGCCACCCGTGATGCCATTCATGCGCTGGAGGCGAACCGACACGAGGCGGCGCTCGTTGCGTTGCTGGGGTTGGACGGCGATCGCGCCGACCGATTCAGAGCGCTGCTGGCACGCCGCGCAGCGGCCACCTATCGTGAGGCTCTCGACATTCTCAGTCCCGATGCCGAAGGCGCCTACTTCCTCTACCGTTTCTCGGACCCGACCTATTTGACGGCCGAGGCCTTGGTGCGAGCACTGGGCCGCAACCCGGAGACGGTCGCCGGTCCCGTGCTCGACCTCGCCGGAGGCTCGGGACACCTGGCGTGGGTACTCGCCGGCCTCGGCCGATCGGACTCGTCAACGTCGGTTCACCGTGACACCATCGTTGCCGACCTGCACTTCTGGAAGCTGTGGCTCGCCAGCCGGTTCACCGCGCCGCGCTGCGCCGCCGTCTGCTGTGACGGCGAGGCACCCCTACCGTTCACAAACGACCTATTCTCGATGGTGGTCCTGGCGGACGCCTTCCCATACATCTGGCACAAGCGGTTGTGCGCAGACGAGATGATGCGGGTCGCCAGACCGGACGGCGTCGTGCTGTTGCCCCATCTGCACAGCGCGCTCGGCGACAACGTCGCCGCGGGAGACACCCTCACACCGCAAAGCTACCAGGACCTGTTCGCACGGCACCAACCACGACTCTTTAGCGACGCTCGACTGTTGGACGCGGTACTCGAACACCAGGTCATCGACCTCACGCACGGCGTGTCGCCCACAGAGCTGGGCCCAGAGTCGGCGCTGACCCTCATCGCCTGCCCGCGTGCGGATTGTTTTAGGGGCTACGTTGTACCCGAGCCAGCGGAGGTGATCGGTGAGCTCGTGGTCAACCCACTCTACGGTGTGGAGTGGCTGGAGGGCACCTCCATTCTGACGCTGCGCTTCCCGACACCCGAGTACGAAGCGGAATTCGGTGCCTGCAGGCGCTACCTGCCGGATACCGTGACGGTGGAGGCAAACCTGACCGGTCGTGTCGAACCGGCGATGCTGGGGACTCGCTGCAAGGACCTGCGGCGACAACGCGTCCTGATCGACGTCCCCCCGCGCTATTGCTGATCGGTTCCGACAGGACAACGCCTCCGGAGGGGGGTCACCGTATTTCGAGCCTGGCCACGACAGGATAGTGATCTGAGGGAAACCGTCCATTGTCGTTGTCCAGCACGGTCTCGACCCAGCCGACCTCGACCCTCTCTCCGACGAGAATCCAGTCGACACGCTCGCCGAGCGCTTCCTCAGGCGGACCGAAGTCTCCGTAGGTCGCGGTCGGGCCGCGTTGGTTGTCCGCGATCACCCACGCGTCCCGCAGCCCCTGTGCCATCAAGACGCGCCAAGTTTCACTATTCTCGGCGCTGTTGTTGAAGTCGCCCATGACGATGACGGCGGTGCCCGCTGATAGCGCCGCCACACGTGTGGCGACCAAATCGGCCGAGTCGAGCTGCGACTGGCCCCTGCGCAGCGTGAAGTGCGTGTTGAAGACGTAGATCTGCCGACCAGTCTCGTGATGATAGAACCTGGCCCAGGTAACGATGCGGCCACCGCCGCGGCGGTGACGGACGCCGTCCCGTCTGCGGGGCGGCACATCCGGGGTGGAGGTCAGCCAGAAATTGCCCGATTCAATCGGGCTCAACTCGTCGTGCCGATAAAAAATCGGGGTGGCCTCGCTGAGCCCCACACCGCCGTTGAGCCCCCGGTCGATGCCGAGCCACCGATAGTCCGGCAGCATCGCGTCCAGATACTCGATCTGCTCGTCGAGCGCCTCCTGCACACCGACTACCTGCGGCGCGAATCGCTCGATGGTCGCCACCACCAGCTCCTTGCGGTGCGGCCAGGCGTTGTCCCCGTCCCGACCGCTTGCTGTCCGGATGTTGAACGTCATGACGTCGAGCGGCACCTGGGCCAAAACAGGCGGCGCGACGCCAACGCCGAGCGCCGCCACGAGTAGCGTCGAGATCAGTGTCCGCATCACCACGCCTCCTGGTCGTCACCGAAGGCATCGAGCAGTACCGGCAGCAGCGTGTCCATCCGCGCCACGGCGGGGTGGCGCGGCTCGAGCCCCTCGACGAACCGGTGGTCCCTTACCAGACGATCGAGCAGGGCTCCCCGGGTCGCAATCACGTGGACCGGCACGTCCCATGACGCCCCTGCGCCGCTCACGAGAGCCGGCGGCTGGTGGTCTCCGACCAGGATCATGACAAGGTCGCGGTCGGCCCGCAGGCGGAGATAGCCGCCAACCGTCGCGAAGGCGTAGTCGAGCGATTCGAGGTAGCTCGGACCGAGGTTCATCCAGTCGGGCCAGGTAGACCAGGCGCGGTCCAGTGCCTCGGAGTCATACGGCGTCGAGGTCAGTACCCGCGCCCAGTCCGGCTGATACGGCGGGGTGGGTACGAAGGGGGCGTGCGTCGTGATGGTCGTGAAAAAGACGAAGGCCGGTGGGCGTGGCTGCGGCCCGATCTCGAGCGCATCGACACGCGCCAGCGCAAACTGGTCATTGACGTCCCACCACCCGAACGGCGGCCCGTGATAGTCGAGCCGGTCGTGGTTGTAGATCTCGTCAAACCCGTAATATGCCCCTTCGGGCCAGCCGACCAGCATTCCGGGCATGATCGCCACCGTGCGGTATCCGTGACGTCCGAACACGGTGACCAGCGTGTCCCGTTCCTGGGCCATCAGCCGCACGTTCGTACCCTGATCACGCACTTCAACCCCTGACAGCAGACTGATGTGCGCCAGCCAGGACTCTCCGCCGAACGTCGTCGACTCAACGAAGCCGGATGCCACGCTACGACCGGTTTCACCGATGTCTGCCTCGAGTCTCGCCCGAGTCGGCGCCAGTGCCGAGGCGAACTCGGCGCGGTCCCAGCTAATCGCGCCATACGACTCGAGAAAGATGAGGAACACATCGGCGCCACCGACCCTCGACAGGTCGGACCTCATCACCGGTGGCGGCCCGAGATCGCGCACGCCGGCTCCGCTCATCTCGTAGGCCAGCTCATAGAGCTCGCGCGCGTAGGCTGGCGCCACGGGGTCGGCGAACCGGAGCGCTTCCGGCAGCCGGGCGCCCAGAGGCTGCGCGATGCTCAGCAGCAGCGCGGTAGCCGCCACCAGACCCAGCGCCAGGCGCACCCGAGGTTCGTGCGTGGCCTCGGCCACCGAGCCAACCGCCCACCGCGCGAGCACGTAGCACAACAACGGCGCCAGCACCACGCCGACAACGACCGCGACCCTCAGCCACGGTTCGGCGACGACGCCGAACATCGCGCCGACGCTCGTCATGTGACGCACATCCCAATACAGATTAATGTCGCGGCCATACAATGACGGTACGGTCACCTCGGCATAGCGTCCGACCACGAGCACGATCCAGAGGCCGGCCAGCCACCGCAGCAGGACGCGGGTGGGTTCGCCTCGCCAGCGCCGCAGGAGCACCAGCCCAAACACGCACAGGGCCGCCTCTATGGACAGGTCTGCGTTGAGCCGTATGCCGAGGGTCGGCCAGACGTTGGTGAAGGTGAGGGACACGTTCAGCACCAGCAGGGCGACAACCAGGCCGACCCAGCGCACGGCAGGCATCCGCCTGAGCGCTCCCAGCCACCGCAGTCTGTGGTTCATCCCCACGGTCCTACCGAGACATGCTGAACGGGAGTCGGAGCGCGCCAAGCGCCAGCGCCGCCAGGCCGCCTACCACCGGCAGGCCGTAGCCGTTTGTCAGATAGGCCCACTGGAACATGACGCCGCTCGCAAAGTGGAAGTTCAGCACCATCAGCAGCGCCACGCCTGCTGCCAGACGCACGCGGAACCCGGCGACCAGCGCCGCGCCCGACGCGAGCTCCCCAAACAAGACGAGCCGGGCGAAAAGCGGCGCGCCAGGCATCGCCGCCGTATCGATATACCAGCGACTGAGAGCCGGGGCGTTCCCCCACCAGCCTCGCAGCTCGGCAACAAGTAAACTGCTGTCGGTGAACCACCCCAGCTTACCGAACCCCATCGAGATGAGAAAGACGCCTATGAACAGCGACAGAAGTCGTAGGCCGCCGGCGACCGAGCCATCGCTGATGGACATGATGGGGAGCATTGTATCTGGCCCCGGTCCGCCACAGAATAGGAACGTATGATGGCGGCTAGCCAGACCGGCCGTGCGCTCGGGTTGATCCGGTCGCTGGTCGTCTATCACGCGGTGCCGTTGCGACAGCGCCGGCTCCGCCGCCTCTACAGGCGTTTCGCCGGGCCGGGAGATCTTACCTTCGATCTAGGTGCCCATGTGGGCAACCGGACCCGTGCGCTGGCGGCCCTTGGGTGCCGCGTCGTGGCGCTGGAACCACAGCCGGACTGCGCGCGGTTGCTCCGCGCGTTCTTCGCGCGACGGAGGAACGTCGAGATCGTCGAGGCCGCGGTCGGGGAGCGCGCGGGTCGCGCGTCACTGTCGGTCAGCGACCGCGTTCCCACCATGACGACGCTTGCCACCGAGTGGCGCGACGAGCGCGCCCGTGACCCGGTCTTCGCCAGCGTCCGCTGGAACCGAGGCATCGAGGTGGACGCGACCACGCTGGACACGCTGATAGCACGCTTCGGGACGCCGGTCTTTATCAAAATCGACGTGGAAGGCGCTGAGCCCAAAGTGCTAGCCGGCCTCAGTCAGCCCATTCAGGCGCTGTCGTTCGAGTATCTGCCGCACGCACTCGACTACACCGAGGCCTGCGTCGCACGACTGCGGGCACTCGGCCCCTACTCGTTCAACTGGTCACCCGGCGAATCCTACCGACTGGCCTCCGATCGATGGATGACCGGCGACGAGTTGGCGACCGCGCTGGACACCCCGCCGGCACAGCGTCGGTCCGGCGACGTCTATGCGCGGTTGCGCTGAGCAGATGCCAGAATTCGATGCTGCCGATGTGCAGCGCTACTACGACCGCCACACCGACAACTTCGTATCGCACGGGCGGGGCGGGGCGGTCGGTGCGCTGCACCGAGCCGTCTGGGGACCAGGCGCCGACGGCGCCAACGCGGCATTCCGCTACGTCGAGAACCAGATTCTCGCGCATCTCCGGACGATGCCCCGAGGCACGGACCCGGCTCACGTCGTAGATCTCGGCTGCGGCGTCGGCGCCAGCCTCTGCTACCTGGCCGAGCGTGTACCCATCCGCGGCACCGGCATCACGCTGAGCCCGGTGCAGGTGCAACACGCCGAACGCCGCATCCAAGAGGCCGGACTCTCCGATCGGGTCGCGTGCGTCGCAGGCGACTACTGTGCACTGCCAGCCAACATGCCGACAGCCGACCTGGCGTACGCGATAGAGTCATTCGTCCACGGACCCGACCCGGCCCGCTTCTTTGCCGAGTGTGCCAGGGTGATCCGACCGGACGGGCTCCTCGTCCTTTGCGACGACTTCCGCCGACCGGTCAGCGAGCCGGCCGCAACCCGCGTGGTCGAACGGTTTCGGCGAGGCTGGCATCTCAACACGTTGATCCACCCCACGGACCTGCGGACCCTGGCCGAAGCAGCCGGGTTCGACCACCTCTCGACCCTCGACCTCACGCCCCATCTCGACATCGGTCGCCCCAGGGACCGGCTAATCTCGACGTTCATCGCGATGTTCGGCTGGCTACCGCTCGACGGCACCCGCTTCGGCCACCTCGTGGGCGGCAGTGCGCTGCAGACCTGTCTGGCACACGGCTGGATCGGATACGATCTCGTCCTGTTCCGCCGTCGATCTCCGTCGGCGTGACGCGAAAACTTTCATGAGCTCAGACTGCCTCCCATACTGGCACACGCTGACCACCACCGAGGCGGCCGCGCTCGCTGCCCGCGACCCGGTGGTCGTCTTGCCGTTGGCCGCCATCGAGCAGCACGGTCCGCATCTGCCGCTCTCCACCGATCTGGACATCGGCCTCGGCCTGCTGCACGAGGCGTTCCGCCAACTTCCGCGCGACCTGCCCGCGCGGGTCTTGCCCCCGCAGCCCATCGGCGCCAGTCGCGAGCACCTGCGGTTCGCCGGCACGCTCAGCCTCGATACCGAGTTGCTTGGCGAGCTGATCTACCAGCACGGCTCCGCGCTCGCCACGAGCGGCGTGCGGCGCCTCGTACTCTTCAGCAGTCACGGTGGCAACCTGCGGACGATGGACGCCGCCGCGCTGCGACTGCGGGACGATCACGGCATCCTGGTCGTGAAGGCCAGCTATTTCACCTTCTCGCGTCCCGACGGCGTCGCACTGCCAGAGTCCGAATGGCGCCACGGGCTGCACGGCGGCGCGGTCGAAACCGCCATGATGTTGCACCTGTGTCCGAAATTGGTGCACACCGACACCATCCAACGTTTCCGGTCACTTGGTCAGGACCTGGACGGCCCACTGCGGCGAGTTGGCCCGGAGGGTGAAGCGTCGTTTGCCTGGCTCGCGGGTGACCTCAACCCGCACGGCGTGACCGGTGACGCGCGGCTGGCTGATGCAAAGACTGGACAACGCCTGGTGACGCACTACGGGCGGGTGCTTGCCGAGGTCATTCAGGACGCGCGGGCGTTCCCGCTCGACCGACTGGTGTAGCAGTGCGTGGTAAAGGTCCCGCGTCGCACTGAGACCCGTCGCAGTCACCGCCGCGTTCGGCCAGCACAAGGCGTGACGAGGGAAAATACCGGCAGTATGTAACTGAGGACAAGGTTGTGGGGCACGGCGTTAGCCGTGCCAGCGCATGCCTAAAGACCTGCGCCACGCCAGGCTGCAGCGCCGGTCGCATGCAGCGGGACTGTCACCATCCGCTGCTAGATCTCTGCGGACTAGTCGCCGGCGACGTCGCCGGCGAGCATGTCGGCCAGCCAGTGACCGGCACGATCCACCTTGGTCTTGACGTAGGTCAGGTTATGGCGATTCAGGGTGCCGTAGAGCGGCAGGCGATCCACCACGTTGATGCCGGCGGACCGTAGGGCCTGCACCTTCTCCGGATTGTTGGTCAGCAACTGGACCCGTTCGATCCGGAGGTGCCGTAGCATCTCGACCGCGGCGTCATACCGCCGCTCATCCGCGCCGAATCCCAGCGTGCAGTCCGCGTCGACGGTGTCCAGTCCCTCCTGCTGCAGGGCGTAGGCGCGAAGCTTGTTGCCCAGACCGATGCTCCGCCCTTCCTGCGCCAGATACAGCAGCACCCCCCCACCGCGGGCGGCGAACACGCGCAGGCTCCCGCGCAACTGCTGACCACAATCGCAGCGGAGACTGCCGAACAAATCTCCCGTCAGACAGGCCGAGTGTAAACGCACCGGCACCGGGTCCGGCCAATGCTCACGCGCGCCTATGAGGATCGCAACATGCTCGAGGATGCCGTTAGCCTCTCGAAAGCAGATAAAACGCGCATCTTCGGCCTCTTCGAGCGGCACCGGTCCATCGCTGACATGGGTG
>Ga0302123_10000390_pt1 | contig 35645 bp, 29 predicted proteins | sample CB21_321_MG_FD_203109 | JGI IMG/M metagenome (GOLD analysis project Ga0302123, IMG submission 203109) | Marine microbial communities from Western Arctic Ocean, Canada - CB21_32.1 | ecosystem: Environmental > Aquatic > Marine > Oceanic | place: Canada: Western Arctic Ocean | collected 2017-09-28 | reverse complement strand
CTCCGGGACTCGTTCGTAGATCTGGATTCGGTGGCGGCAGGCGTCTGCGATTAGGACGAGGCCATCTTTGGTGGTTTCGATGGCTGATGGGCGCCAGAAGTGCTTCTCTTCCTCGAACAGGGCTGCGCCCTCGCGCCATTCTGCCTGCTCCGGGTTGACGTCTACGAATTCCTGGCACCACTTCGATAGCGTGGCGTCGCCAACGAGCGTTTCCATGTGGCTGCCGTCGTTGTCGAAGAGTTGCACGCGGTTGTTGCGCCAGTCGGCGACGTAGACCTTGCCGCGGTCGTCAACATGAACGCCTGATGGGCGGTCGAACTCGCCGTCTGCAGCGCCGCTTGAGCCGAACATCGACACAAACTCGCCGTCAGATGTGAAGCGCTGGACGCGGTCGTTGCGCCAGTCAGCGACCCAGACGCCATCTTCGGCGTCGAGCGAGATACCCCATGCGAAGTTGAACTCGCCCGGGCCGGTGCCTTCTGAACCAAATGACGAGATGTACTCACCGTCTTTCGACAGCTTCTGAACGCGGTTGTTCAGGTGGTCCATCACGATCAGGTTGTCTTCTGAGTCGACCACCAATCCCGCAGGACGGTTGAACTGGCCCGGCTCAGAGCCGAGTTCACCAAATCGCTTGACGAAGTTGCCTTCACGATCAAAGACAGAGATGTTGCTCATGTGTTCGTCTGGGACGTAGAGCAGGTCGTTGCTATCAAACGCAATCGATGTTGGCAGTGTTGTCTGGCCCGGCTCCGTGCCCCAGGTGGCGAACTCGTACTGGTACTCGGAATCCAGCGTCACAGCGCTGACGCGAACGTTCTTGTTGCCGGCGTTGGAGCGGCTGAGCACGAACATCATTCCGGTGCTGTCTAGTCGCACGTCTGTGGGGTTCATGAACCCACGGCCAAGGAACGATGCGATGCCGATGGTGTCTTTGTATGTGAAGTTTTCTAGTGCCATGCGTGCGTGCCTATACCGCCAGGAGATCGAGCTGGCTGAACTTGCTGTTCAGAATTGGCTCTGAGTCCAGGTCCATGAAACTCTCAAGGATGGTTGCGTAGCCGTCCCGGTAGTCCGTGTTGTACTGGATATCGCCCTCAAGCTGCGCATCCGGACTCAGGTCCGGGTACTCGCCGTAGAGGCCGCCCTTGACCGATGGTCCGATCAGGAACGCGCAACCACCGGAGCCGTGGTCCGTGCCGGTGCCGTTGTCGGCCACTCGACGTCCGAACTCGCTGAAGATCCACATCACGGTGTCGTCAGCCTCACCCTGCTCTTCCATATCCGCCCAGAAGAGTTCCACCGCCTCGGAAACCTGGTCCCATAGCAGTGCGTGGTTGATTAGCTCGTTGGTGTGCGTGTCAAAAGGACCGTGCGCGGTGTAATAAATCTTCGTGCCAAGGTTGGCGGAAGTTACCTGCGCGACGCCTTTTAGGCTCTGCGCAATTGGGTTGTCTTCCGGGTACTCGATGGTCCCTTTGTACTTGCCAGGTGCTTCTCGAAGCAGGTCAGCGCCATCGAGTGCGCCTCGTCCAGTCTCCAGGATGCGTTGCGAAGGGAAGCCATCGGCGGACATAGGCTGGTAGATGCGGCTGACGGTGTCGAGCAGCGCGTCACGATTCCCTGCGCCGGCGAGGCCGGTGTAGAGGCCGTATGAGTCCAACGCTCCGACTGATGCAACGGATACGCCCGGGTATGCGAGTGCACGGGGCAGTCCACGGCCGAAGTTGACTGCGGTGACGGGGTTCGTTCCTTCGGGGTCAAGCGCTTTCGTGACCTTGCCCAGCCAGCCCTCGGAGGAACTGACGGAGGGTTCAGCCGTGTGCCAGATGTCCATTGAGCGGAAGTGCGACCGATTTGGCTCCGGATAGCCGATGCCCATCATGACGGCCATCATTCCCTTATCGTACAGGCGCTTGAACGGCGCCATGTGCGAGTTGAAGCCGATGCGATCGTCAATTGGGATGACGTCGTCGCCCTTTAGGCCCATGTTGGGACGGTAGTCGTAGTAGAGACCATCCTGGTACGGGACCATCGTGTTCAGGTAGTCGTTGCCACCTGAAAGCTGAACCACCACGAGGTTCTTGCGCTTGCTTCCGTTAGATCCGTTGGTGCCGTTACTGGTTGAGCCGTTGCTGGCCATTGAATATTTCTCCGCTTACTTGCGCCCGAATTGGGCTAGCAGTACTGGTAGTCAGGTGTTGAAACGATCAGTTGGAACATCTCGATTGCTCGTTCGAGTGAGTCAGGTGCCTCGACCTCCCACGGCGTTCCGTAACGCTCTGCGTGGTCGACGAGAATCGACTTGGTGCGCGGTGAGGCGTCGATTGCACCCATTCCATCGAGGCAGGCGTCCACGAACTGCTCAGAGTTGAGCTCATCGCCAGTCTCGCGGACTCGGTCGAGCATCCGCTGCACGCCGCGAGCGTCGAGTCGCGACACCTCGGTTGAGGCGAAGTTGATGCGTTCGATGAGTGCGCCAGAATCGACCCACTCCTCGCCCTCGTGCCAGCCTTCAACGCTGGGTGGGTTCATCAGATACTGCCCCATGAAGAGCGTGTAGTTGGCCAGCGTGCCGGAGTCCAACTCCGGGATCTCGAAGCGGTCCACCAGTCGAGTGGTGCCGAACACCAGGTCTGCCGGACTCTTGATCTTCCGGAACCGGACGGCTTCAGACTTGAAGTGGTCTGAGTTGAAAATCTCTCGAAGTACCGCCCTGACTTCACCGTTGTTGGCCTGAAAGACATCAGTCAGGCGTTCGATCTCCGCGCTGTCCGGTGTGTCTGATACGAAGTAGTCGTAGAGGCGTAGTGCTACGAAGTGTGCAGTCGCACGCTGTTCGCAGATGATGCGGACAATGTCCTCACCATTCCAGTTACCGGTCTGGCCCAGGAACATCTTTTCAGAGTCGTCGTGATCATCGGCGTCGAACTGGAACTCCATCTCAAACGGCCCCAGGAAGAACGGCGGCGGCGTGACTTTGGAGGCCCAGCCTGTGAATGCGCGTGCGGCGGTTTTCACATCGTCTTCGGAATATGCGCCTTCGCCCATCTCATCGATACCCATGGAGAACAGCTCGAGTAGTTCGCGGCCGTAGTTCTCGTTGGGGGCGTCTTTGTGGCTGTTCTGGTTGTCTAGCCAGAACATCATGCCCGGGTTGCGGGAGACCTCCTGCAGAAGTTCCTGGAAGCGGCCAAGGCCAAATTCCCGGAACAACTCGATCTCAGTGAGCATCTCAAGCCCGTGGTCCAGCTTGACACCGCCCACCGCCATCAGCCCGTGCCAGAAGAGCGCAATCTTCTCTTCCAGCGGCTTGTAGCTCGTCGCCATGCGCCATGCCCACTGAGGGTTGGCGTGGTTAGCGGTGCGAGCCTCTACCGAGGCGATGAAGTACCGGTCCATCAGGTCCTCATCTTCCATCGGGGCTCGATCAGGATTCAGAAGCTCTTCTACAACAGCCTCGTACCCCTTCTCAAGATACTTGTCGATCTGATCACGAGTGGCCCCAAAACCCGCCCGTCGTAAGAGATGCGCCATCAGCGCAATATCGGTCGATTGCCGGTTCGATACGGTAGTCAATGTCAGCGTCTCCGGAATAGTAAACATGGCCGCGCTATGCGCGTCTCGATCATCTTAAGATCGTGAGCGCTAGGGGTCAATCCATGAGGTCAGCCTTTTTCACCTTCGCGCGCGCGCCTTCAATTGAAAAGGGCAGCCCCAAAGCTGCCTTTGCTGCGCGCTCCTATGAAGTCCAGGCGCCGGGGGCTATGCCTTCTATGTCTGTTTTTACGTCTATTACTGCTGGGACGTTGGCTGAGAGGGCCTGGTCCATGGCGCTGTCTAGTTGGCCGGGTTTGGTTACCGTGAGGCCCAGTAGGCCCATAGCGTTGCCCATTGCGGCGAAGTCGGTTTCTCGGAGTTTCCACATGTGGTCGGAGCCGGGGAGTGCGCCGCCGTAGATTCGTTCGTTGAGGCCTCGCTCCTGGTTGAGAGAGGCGTTGTTGTTGATGACTGTGACGGTGTTGAGGTTGTTGCGCAGCGCGGTCTCAAGTTCCGTCCAGTGGTACCAGCTGCCGCCGTCGCCGGTGAAGCAAATGACGGGCCGGTCTGGTGCTGCAGCCTTGGCGCCTATCGCCGCGGGGATGGCCCAGCCTAGCGAGCCTGCACAGCGGATGTACGACTGCTCAGGGCTCTTGAAGTCGACCATGGTGCCGGTCCAGATGCCGGAGTGGCCGGTGTCTGAGACGAGGATTGAGTTGCCGGGGAGCACGTCTGCGAGCTCTGTGCAGAGTCGCTCTGGTCGCAGTGGCATTGCGTCTGAATTGGCGACGTCTTTGACGCTGTCTCGCCAGTTGCTCACCAGCTCCTGCACGCGGCCAACCCACTTGGAGCGTGACTCGCTGGGCGGTGCGTCTATGTTGAGGAGCATTTTTCGCAGCGACGCCTTCACATCGCCCTGCATACCGACGGTGATTGGGTACGAACGGCCCAATTCTGCAGGGTTGATATCGAGTTGCAGAACTTTGACGCCGGGCCTTGGCACAGTCCACTCGTTGGTGACCTGCCCTCCGGTGTGGCTGCCGATGTAGAACACCACGTCGGCCTCACTCACGGCGCGATTGGCGCACTCTCGTGAGTACGAGCCGGGCACGCCGACTGCCAGTGGGTGGTCTGGCGGGAACGTCTCTTTGGCGTTTAGCGCAGTGGCGACGGGGATCTGCAGCGTCTCTGCAAGCTCCATCAGCTCTGCACTGGCGCCGGAAACCTTAACGCCACCGCCGGCGACGATGATTGGTCGCTCAGCGTTCACAAGCTCCCCAATGGCGGCTCGTACGGAGTCGACATCGGGTTCAGGCCGGAATGCGGGTGCCTCGATGAACGTTTCTTCGACGAATACATCGATGTCGGCTTCGTCATTTGCAGTCGCGTTACCGGCGATCCCGACCAGGTCGAGGTGTGCCGGTCCGGGAGTGCCGGATGTGGCTTCACGGAAGGCCTGTCGCAAGAATACTGGCAACTCTTCGACTGAATCAACCATCACGTTGTACTTGGTGGTGGCGTTGAAGGGGTCGGTGTGATCGACCTCCTGGTAGGCGTTGCGCTGTTGCTGGACCTGCGGCAATCGACCGGTGAGGGCGACTACTGGTGAGCAGCCGAGATACGCGTCTTGGAGTGCTGCTGCAAGGTTGTTTGCACCAACGGACTGTGCGCCACAGACACCGGCGCGACCACTGACCCTGCCGTAGCCGTCTGCCATGTAGGCGACGCCTTTTTCGCTGTGCCCCATTACGCGCTGGATGCCCAACTCTTCAAGGTGCGGCATTGCTTCAGGGATGATCACGGGCATGAGGAAGAAGTGGGTGACGCCGTATCCGTGCATTGTTTCGGCTATGAAGCGGGCACCGTTCATTGGGGGCATGGGTCGATTTCTCCGTCGTGATGCGATTTTTATGTGCTAGCTGACGCGCTGGGGCGCATTAGACCACACAACGATCTGTTTTGGGGCACTACGTGCTTCATATAAGAGCATGTGCGATGTGAGAATTCAGCGTTCAATTTTCTGGAATCAGCACTGAATTACTTGTGGTGCAACCGGCCTCAATGAATTAATCTGACGCATTCCGGCGCAACTCGTATAAAAGTCGTCGATATCGATAGAAATAACGTCACATAAAACAAAGTAAATCGCTTAGCATCCACGCCAAATGCGAGACGCAATCGCCCAACTCGCGCGGTAGATGCGCTCTTTATATACCGACGATTCACATCGTCTCGGAGCACGTAAATGCAGTATGACTACATTGTGATTGGCGCTGGTTCAGCCGGTTCGATTCTGGCGACCCGGCTGACGGAAGATCCCGGCACGTCTGTGCTGCTCATTGAGGCGGGGCCGGACTATCCCGAGGTGGACGATCTTCCCGATGAGGTGAAGTACGGGTACGCGACGGGCACGGAGATTTACACAAGCGATCACAACTGGCAGTTCACGGCGCGTGCGACGGATTCTGCGACGGAGATGCTGGTGCCACGCGGCAGGGTGACCGGCGGTTCAAGCGCCATCAACGGCCAGATCTTCTTGCGCGGCATGCCGGGCGACTACGATGACTGGGCGAGCTGGGGCAACGACAAGTGGAGTTACAACCAGGTTGCTCCGTATTTCAACAAGATGGAAACGGACATGACGTACCGGGACAATCCCGGTGATTTTCATGGAGCCGAAGGGCCGATCGTTTGCCATCGATTCCCTCGTGATCAGTGGCTTCCGGGTTCATTTGCGTTTGAGAAGGCGGCGCTCGCCGCGGGGTTCCCTGCTTGCGAAGACGTGAATGCGCCGGATTCAGAAGGCATTGGGCCCATGGCGCTCAACAATCCCAATGGCATTCGATGGTCGACAAACATCGGATATCTGGGCCTCTCACGGCATCGCCTCAATCTGACTATCCGGGGCGATGTGTCGGTGAAGCGAGTGCTGTTTGACCACAGCGGGAGTACGCCGAGAGCTATTGGCGTTGAGGCGATATCGGGCGACGAAACATTCGAGATTATGGCGAATGAAGTGATACTCAGCGCCGGTGCAATCGCATCGCCGCAGCTTTTGATGCTGTCCGGTGTTGGGCCGACGGCGCACCTCCAAGAGCATGGGATATCGACCATTGTCGATTCGCCCGGCGTGGGTCAGAACCTTCGTGATCACCCAATTGTGCAAGTGCAGTGGGCCACGAAACCTGAGATTGAGCACGACAACATGGGGCCGCGTGCGCAGCTGACGTTGCGGTACACGGCTGATAACTCTGACGTGAAGAATGACATGATCGTCTACTTCGCCGCGGTCGCAAGTGAACGGCCGGATCGAGGTGGGCTGCGCACGGAGCCATTCGGTATCGCGGCGACGCTGGGCCTCAATCTGGCTCTTGGCCATGGCGAGTTGAAGCTCAATAGCGGCGACTATCGCGATCAACCGAATCTCGATTACAACTATTTTGAGGAAGAAGAAGATATTCGACGGATGCGTGAGGGCGTTCGAATGCTGGTGAATTACGAGGCTCACCCTGACATCGAAGAGATGGTCGACTACCGTCGAACACCGCTTGAAGAGGATCTTGAGAGTGACGAAGCGCTTAATGCGTGGATTCGGCGCGACGTCTCTACCGGCCATCATGTTTCAGCCACGGTTAAGATGGGACCAGACAGCGACCCCATGGCGGTGGTGGACCAGTACGGCAAGGTGAAGGGCGTGAGCGGTCTGCGGGTTGTGGACGCATCGATCATGCCGAACTGCATCCGCGCCAACACAAATGTCACGACGATGGCGATTGGCGAGCGGATGTCTGATCTGATTAAAGAGGGTGGCTAGCGCGTTACGTGGCGATTTTCTTGATCCGGTAGCCGTGGGGCTTGCCCCACCCACCACCGCATTCGTCAGGTGAGGTTCCATAGTTACGCGAACCGACGTCCACCGTGGGGCCGGGTAAGCCCGGCGGCTACCAGCGTAGGTAGTTGACTCACTGTGTGCCGTCCATCAATCATTAGCCCATCATGATTGATTCCGTGGGCAGGTTTTCGCTCGTAGCTATTGTTCTGATTGCGACGCCGCTGATTTCTGGGCTGGTTGATCGCACGCCTGTTTCGTTCGCCTTTCTTTTCCTGGGGTTGGGGCTTCTGATTGGCGATGGCGGACTGGGGCTCATCGAGATGGAAGTTGGAAGATCCGATTCTTGAGATCATCGCCACGATAGCGCTGGCCCTTGTCCTGTTTCTTGACGCGGTGAAGCTGCAAATAGATGAGCTGCGGTCTCGATGGATTATTCCTGTGTTGGTGCTTGGCCCGGGGACTGCGCTGGTGATTTCGCTGGGGGCCGGTGCATTGATATGGCTGATCGGCTTCCCTGTCACTCTGGCGTTCATTGGCGGGGCGGTACTGGCATCGACCGACCCAGTCGTGTTGCGGGAAGTGATTCGTGACCCGCGTATTCCTCGCCCGATCCGGCAGGCGCTGCGTATCGAGGCCGGAATGAACGATCTTGTGGTGCTGCCGACCATCTTGATCTTGATTGCCGTGGCGACTTCGACCGGTTACGGCAGCGTCGACTGGATTGAGTTTGTTTTGAAGCTGATCGTGCTGGGGCCCGTGGTTGGGTTCGCTATTGGCTGCGCCGGTTCGTGGCTCATCTTCCGATTGGATAAGCAGGCTCCAATCCGGTGGGAGCTGCAGTCGCTTTACGGAATCGGACTGGTGTTGGGTTCTTATGCGGCTGGTACGGCCGTTGGTGGTGACGGTTTCCTGGCGGCGTTCGCCGCGGGACTTGCCGTGGTGCTGCTGAACCAGACGCTGTGCGATCGCTTCCTGGAGTACGGCGAGACTACGTCTGAAATGACGATGTTGCTGTCGTTTGTGCTGTTCGGGGTGGTTCTATCTGAGGTTCTTCCCGATGCGCCATTCTGGCCATCGATTGCGCTCGCTGCGATATTGATCTTTCTTGTCAGGCCCGGCTCTCTTGGGTTAGTGCTCTCCAGGGCGCGCGCAAGCTGGGAGGCGCGGCTATTTATCTCGTGGTTTGGGCCGCGTGGGCTGAACTCGCTTTTGCTGGCGTTGTTGGCTGTCCACGCAGGTGTTCCAGGCGCGGAAGAACTCTTTGCGGTAGTCGGAATCGTGGTGTTAGCGTCGACGGTATTGCACGGTGCATCCGCCACGCCTGCCACGGCCTGGTACGCCCGCCGTATATCTGGCGAGGTGCATGAGGAAGAGCGCGAATCTGATGCCGCAGCGATATTTGGCGGGCACGAGGAAGTTATTCCTCGGATATCTGTTGAGGAATTGCAGCAGCGATTGGAGTCGCCGGATCCGCCGCTCATTCTGGATGTGCGATCACGAATGAGTTACGAGCAGGATAACGGTAGGATTGCGGGCGATATCAGAGTTCCGCCAGATCGAATCGCTGAGTGGGCAAGGACGATGCCAGAAGGTCTGTCAGTGGTGGCGTACTGCACCTGACAGGATGAAGCAACGAGCGCCCGTGCGGCGCACCAACTCACTCAGCTGGGGTTCGACGCTTCAGCGCTACTTGGTGGGTACACGTCGTGGGCGGAGAGTTATCCGGTGGAGCCGCTAACGGCCGAGACGGAGATTCAGTTTGAGCCGCAGGCCGATCACCTTGGCTAGGTGCCTGCCGCACGGGCACAGCAAAGCTGGTACTGGCCGCGGGCGGTGAAGAGGGGGGCTGCCGACTACATTGCCTCTCTCCTATATGGGGCTTGCCCCACCAACGCTTCATACGCCGCTCATGGGTTGATGTGCTGTTGAGTGACGGCGAGGCTGGGGCCGGGCAAGCCCGGCGACTACAAGGCTGCGAGCGACTTAGTGTCGGTGGATGTGGGGGCGGGTTTCTGGGTCTGGGGGGACGTCTGGGTTGGCGTGTTCGTGTTGGTGCCAGTCGTAGGTTTGTAGCTCGTCGGTCATGGTTACTTTGCCGTCATAGATCTCATTGATCTCTTTGATGCCTTTTACTCGGCCTTCTGGGGACGAAAGGTCCGGGCCTACGTGGACGAGGAATAACTCACCTACTCCAGCTTCGGCGGCGACTTCTGCGGCACCTAGCGTGCCGGTCTGGCCCCAGGCGATGCCCCGTTTTTCAAGATTGGAGTCGAAGTTGCCACACATGGTGACTAGGACGTCTGCGCCACGCGCCAGATCGACTACTTTTTCGCAGGGCTGGGTGTCGCCGGTGAAGACGATTGAGCCTTCTTTGGTGTCGAGGCGGTATGCAAGGGAGTCGTGGAACGGCTCAACGTGTTCGGCTGGTGCTGCGGTGACTTCGAAGTCGTTGCCGGTGAAGACGGTGCCGGGGCCTACGTCGTGGGCAGCTACGTTCATGTTTGGGCGAGGGAGTGTGCCGCCGCGTAGCTCAAACATGGCTTTGCTGAGGGGGTGGTTCTGGCGGGCGTTCAGGTCGTAGGCAAATGCGCCATCTTCGCCGACTAGGCGTTCGGTGATCGACTCAGTGTTGTTGGGGCCGAAGACATTGAGCGTGTTCTCTTTGCCGATGCTCTCGTCCCAACGGGTCATGAGCATGCACGGGTAGTCGATATCGTGGTCGAAGTGGTGGTGGGTGAAGAAGAGGTAGTCGATATCCAGCGGGTGGAGTCCTGCCTGCACCATCTTGTACGTGGCGGCTGGGCCGCAGTCGAACATGATCTTGCGTCCGCCTGCTTCGACGACGTGAGCGGAGCCGAAGCGCGCCATTGTGGGTCGGGGACCGCCGGATGCGAGGACGTGTAGTTTTGGCAAGATTGATACTCCCGTGGTTGGTGTGCGAGGCGCAATCCTACGATTAACGGGCTACGAGTATTCGACCAGCGAGCGTTGGTGACGAATCCCAGTGAGTAATATCACCGTTGAGAATGTCGTGAACACCATCACGGGGCTATTGGTGAAGCCCACTCCTGAAAATGAGACAGGAATGGCTATGCTGCTGAGAACCGTTGCGATTCTGAATGCTGAGTATGAGACAGGCTTGCTCATTACCAGATAAACCGAGACCAAGATGAGAGTTGCATAGACGAGCGCCCAGGCGAGTGGGATTGCCCACCATGCGATGTAGTTGTCGCTGCCGTCTCGGATAGCGATGAACGTGATGAGGGCCACGGTGGCTGTAGCTATTACGGCTGCCTGAATTACCGCGAATCGTGCGTACATTTTCGTAGCTTACGCTGGCGGCATGACTTGAGAAGGGATTTCTTTTTTTGCGCACAGGCATCCACCGTAATTGTCATCCTGGACAGCTTTGTGGCCGGGATCTCAGCGTCTGCATCGATCATGTGTGATCAACCTGCATCGCCCGTTGACCGCACGTGGCTCGTGGTCTTTGCTGAGATCCCGCGGGCCGAGGCGGCCGCAGGATGACGATTTTGGAGTGCGCCGGGGTGCGCGTTTTCGGGGTGCGGTGGTGGATTTGGTGTTGGGGATCCGAAGAGCGGGTCTTAGACCCGCCGCTACCGAGACATTCCTGGGGTGTGGCACTCACAGTCTGGACGTCGAGGCGCGCGCAAACTCGCATCCTCACGCCTCATCCGCTTGCACCTGCGAGCCGAATCAGGCAATCTTCACGGGTTCCACCCGCAATCGCACTGGAGATAGCTGACCGCATGGCAAATGACCCCGCTCGCAAACCAAATATTCTGTTGATCATGTCTGACGACCTTGGCTACGAGGCCATTGGTGCAAATGGCTGTACTTCGTACGCCACGCCTCGGATCGATCAGCTGGCTGAGACCGGCATTCGATTTGATGACGCGCATGTGATGCCGTTGTGTACGCCGACACGTGTGTCGTTGATGACCGGTAAGTACAACTTCCGGAACTACATTGGCTTCGGGCTGCTCGACCCCAACGAAGTGACGATGGGTCACATTTTCAGCCAGGCGGGCTACAAGACCTGCATCTCTGGCAAGTGGCAGCTCTACTCATACAATCCGCCGAACGAGATGCCCGAGGAACGCAACAAGGGCCAGAAGATTGAGGATGCCGGGTTCGACGAGTACAACGTGTGGCATGCGCACCAGACGGAGGACAAGGGTTCTCGTTACAAGGATCCGATCGTCTACCAGAACGGTGAGTATCTGGAGAACACGAAGGGTATGTACGGCGAAGATATTTTCGCCGACTACATCATGGATTTCGTAGAGCGGAATCAGGATGATCCGTGGTTTGCGTACTGGCCAATGGCGTTGACGCACCGGCCGATGGAGCCCACGCCAGATAGCCCGGAGTTCGATGCGTTTGACCCGCCATCGAACCAGACGCTTGGTGGTGGAACGTGGGACGAGCTTGAGGGCTGGCCGGATGACGAGAAGTTCTACAAGGACATGGTGGAGTACCACGACAAGGTGATCGGCCGGGTGGTCGACAAGCTTGAGGAGACGGGGCAGCGCGAGAACACGCTGATCATCTACATGGGCGACAATGGCTCACCGGTTGAGGTGTGCACCATTCGCCACCATCACGACACCGTGTGTGGTGGCAAGGGGCTTACGGTTGATCGCGGGACGCACGTGCCGCTGATCGCTAACTGGCCGGGGACAATACCCGTTGGGTCGGTGAATGATGATTTGATCGACTGCTGCGATTACCTGCCCACGATGCTTGAGGCCACGGGCGTTGATACGCCAGCTGGCTACTACATGGATGGCCGCAGCTTCTTGCCGCAGCTTCAGGGCAAGACTGGTGATCCCAGAGATTGGATCTACTTCCACTTCGAGCCAGGTGGTCGGAACCAGCGGCCACCAGCTCGGTTTGTCCGAGGCAAGCAGTGGAAGCTGTACGACGATGGGCGCCTGTTTGATATCAGTGTTGATAACGAAGAAGAGAACGCGTTTACGCCGGATACTGACGATGCTGCCAGGACTGCTGTCCGAGCAGAGTTGGAGCCGGTGATTGCGCAGATGGTGAAGTAGGTAAATGCCAAACACATACCAGTCCTACATCGGCGGCGAGTGGGTTAGCTCTTCGTCCGGCGAGACTTACGAGACCTTCAATCCGGCGCACAAGTCGGACGTGGTTGGGACGTTCCAGTCCTGCACCATCGGAGACACGCAGACGGCAATTGCCGCGGCCAAGGCTGCAGCAGAGGGCTGGGCGAATACGCCTGCGCCACGGCGAGGCTCGATCTTGCTGAAGTCGCTCGCGATCATGGAGCGGCGTGGTGAGGAGCTTGCGCGGGCGATCACCATTGAAGAGGGCAAGGGCATCGTCGATGCTCGTGGTGAGATCAAGCGGGCGATGAACATCATCGAGTACGCGGCTGGTGAAGGTCGACGTATGTTTGGTTACACGACGCCGTCTGAGCTGCCGGACACCGTGGCGTACACAATTCGGCGTCCCATGGGCGTTGTGGCGATTATTACGCCATGGAACTTCCCGCTGGCCATTCCGGCGTGGAAGATCGCACCTGCGCTCATCTGCGGCAATGCCATCGTCTTCAAGCCAGCCAGCGCCACGCCGTATGCGGCAACGCTGCTGACTGAGGTGTTTGAGGAGGCGGGTATTCCGCCGGGCGTGCTGAATTTGATCACGGGATCAGGTGGTTCCGTTGGAAACGCCCTGGTGGAGTCACCGGATATCTCGGCGATTTCATTCACCGGGTCAACTGAGATTGGTACCCGACTTTACTCACGCGGCGCAGCGCTCCTGAAGAAGATTCAGGCGGAGATGGGCGGCAAGAACGCTGCCATCATCATGGACGACGCCGACCTCGACAAAGCTGTTGGCGGAGTCGTGCAGGGAGCATTTGGCTCGACAGGCCAGCGTTGCACGGCTACGAGTCGCGTGATCGTGGAAGACGGTATTTACGATGACTTCATGAAGGAGCTCGTAGACCGGACGTCTGCACTGACCGTTGGCGATGGTATCGACGAGGCTATAGATGTTGCACCGCTATCGAGCCAGAACCAGCTCGACACCGTCATGGAGTACATCGGGTCTGGCGCCGAGCAGGGCGCGCGACTCGTGATCGGCGGTCACCGTCTGGAGGACGGCGAGTACGCAGATGGCTACTACGTTGAGCCAACGATCTTCGAGGACGTGCCTTTGGATTCCCGCATTGCGCAGGAGGAGATATTCGGCCCGGTGCTGACTGTCTTCAAGGCGAAGGACGTTACCGAAGCGGTGGAGATCTCAAATAGCGTTGAGTTCGGCCTGTCGTCGTCGATCTACACGAAGGATCTGACAGTGGCGTACCAGTACATCAACACCGTTGAGACTGGCATGGTGCATGTGAATGCGCCAACGCTTGGTGGCGAAGTGCATCTGCCATTTGGCGGTCTGAAGTCGTCTGGCGTTGGAGCTCGTGAGCAGGGTCAGGAGATGGTGGACTTCTTCACGGAGCCGATCACGGTGTACATCGACCATGCGGCTGAGGCGAAGGATCGGGCGCGGTTTATTTAGGCGCTGCTACCCCGCAGAAATGCAGAATTCGTTGCCTTCTGGGTCGGCCATTACGGCCCAGCGGATGCCTTCTGTTGGTGGGGGTTGGATGACGGTGGCACCGAGGGCTTCCAGTTGAGGGATTGCGGCGTCCAGGTCTTCAACTTCCATGTCCGGATGTGCTCGGTTCTTACCTGAGTTTTGCTCAGGGACCTTCTGCAACGCGAGGTTGCTGCCTTTGATCGTGACGAAATCTGGAGGGTCCGCTGTGGGTTCGGCGCCGAGGACGGCCTCCCAGAACTTTAGCTCCTTGTGCAGATCATTCACGTCAATTGTGATGCTCTCGATCTTTGCGATGCCCGCCATGTCTTCTCTTTCTGGTTTTGCCCTGGGGTGTTGGCTTGCGACCAATGTACCGCGTGGCACAATGCACCTCCCAACGGTTCATTGCACACTCAGGAAGTCCGACCACCACCCTCCCGGCGACTACACGCAGATTGAGAGTGAGTCGTACCTGGAGTTCTGATCTGCGATCTGCATATAGATTGCGGGATAGCGAAAACTACTCTCAGAGGTGGATCTGTTGATACGCAATAACGGCCGAATACGCACCCGGGCTCGATAGCCCTCGGTCGGTAATTCCAGAATCCTCTGGTGACGTCTTGTGACGTCGCCCGTTTGATGTTTCCTACAGCGCGAGGGGGCGGGCAGGTTTCAAACCTGCCCCTACCAGACGCAATTGGGCCAGCATGAAAGTGCTGATGCCCTGAACCGTGCGCACATCGAATTCTCCGGTCGGAGCTAACGACTGTCCTCAATGTCGTTCGTCCGAATTCATTTCAATACGGAGAGTTCAAATGTCTCGTCATTCCAGGTCTCGTTCTACCCGCGCCAACCCGCGCAAATCTCAATCACGCCGCCAACCTCGCCCCGAACAGAAGGAGCGTACGGAGCGGACGCTGGGTGGAGGTGGGCCTCATACGGGTTTCGATCAGCATTTTCTGACCAGGGAGTCGACCGCTCGAAAGCTTGTTGAGTTGGCCGATATCCAACCTACCGATCTCGTTTATGAATTCGGCGCGGGTGAAGGCAAGATTACGCGCCATCTTGTGTAGCAGACGGGACACGTGTGGCATATGAACTCGATCTTGATCTCGCTGGTGGCCTGCAGAAGATCGCACGTTGGATACCTGCTCTCGAAGTCATTCAGGAAGACTGTCGTCAACTGAGTCGGTTCGAAGCGGGTTCTAAGCTGGTCGCCAATCTGCCGTTTGGTATAACGGCGGATGTTGCGCGAAAGATCACCGTGCCGGGCAAGTCGCCTCGTAAGTCGGTGCTGATCGTGCAGAAGGAGGCGGCTCTCAAGTTTGTGGGGCGGCCGGATCAGACGCGGTTTTCGCTGCTCGCTCATCCGTGGTTCAGCATCAAAGTGCTGGAGGACCTTGATGCTCGCGAGTTCACTCCACGGCCCGGTGTGGTGTGTTCGATCATGGTGATTACGCAGCGATCGGAGCCGCTGATTACGCCGAATGAGTCGCACGCTTACGGAATGTTCGTAAAACAGGTACATTCCGATGGCAGGGCTGATATTCGGAGCTCACTCAAGGCTGCATGGTCGCGTCAGCAGATAATTCGGGCGCTGAGTGAACTTGGTATCGACCTCGATATGCGTGCATCAGACCTTCCAGCTACGCTCTGGATTGCCCTGTTCAGGCACGGTCACAATAGTTCCCGATGAGAGCCATTTGCTGTTCAATCGCTTACAACTCAATCGACATCCCCGCCTGCTCATATCTGCCGGCGCATTAGCCATAGCTGTTTTCGTGGCCTGTGGCGGGAGCGATATCGAACCTACCGCTGTGGCAGATGTGGTCGCACCTGAGTCGTCCCCCTCAATTAGTTGCGTGCTCTCAGGTTCATCAAGTGACTTCCCTGTGAGCGCTGTTCCCGGAATCAATGTGCTGCCAACGGAGCTCGATGGTGTGAATACCGGGGAGTGCATATTCTCGGAGAGGATCACTGAGGTTAAGGTGACCCTGTTCTACGTTGGGGAACCTTTCGCCGGATTTGAAGCCATCTCCGAGGCGATTTCCGTTGAGACAAGCTCAGTGATTGGGTTTCCGATTGCTGCGGGGCCTGCCCGAGTGGAGGTTAGTTCGCTGTTGCCGCTTGGGCGGTACGTCCGGAAGATGGAGGCCATGACTGAGTCAGGTGGGATGATCGAGATTCAGACCGAGTTGAACGAGGTTGCTACCGAGGTGTTCCTTGTGGACGCGCCAAATGCCACTATTATGTGGCGCACCGATAGGTGGCAAATTGGCAACAAGCAATCGCCGAACCAACATGGCTGATCTACTGACGATTGAGAATGAGCACGGTACTGCTGTATACGCACCTGCCACGGGAGCGGGGCTACGGTCGCTGAAGGCGGGTAGCGGCGCGGACGCGGTTCAACTCTTGACTGGTGGTGATGGTGAGCATGATTCGTCAACGCATCCATCAGGCGGCGGTTGCTTCATCATGGCACCGTGGCCGAATCGTATTCGCGACGGGGTCTTTGAACACGAAGGGCGCAGCTACTTTGTGCCGGAGAACGCGCCACCGCACGCTATTCACGGCACCGTCAACGAGCTGCCATTTGAGATCGTCGAACAGACCACGTCATCGGTGACTTTGCGATCAGGCCTTGGTGATCTGTGGCCGTTTGATGGAACGATCATGGTGCGCGCTGAGTTGGATGGACCGTCGCTGGTGCAGGAGATAACTATCGCATCGAACAACGGTGAGTCGTTCCCGGCCGGGTTCGGTTGGCATCCGTGGTTTCAGCGAAACTTTGGAGGTGGCGATGTGGCCATTGCCGCTCCGGTGACCGATATGTGGATACTGGATCAGGCGATGACGCCTACCGGGGAGCGCGTTCAACTGCACGATGAGTTTGATATCCGAGAAAGCGTCATCCCTGACATAGGATCGCTTGACGACTGTTTCCGCATTCAGCCCGGAGAGGCGACGACGCTTTCATGGCCTGAGCTATCACTCCAGATCCAGTCGTCTCCAAACCTTGCGCACTTGCAGGTCTACACGCCGTCTGATTCCATCTGTGTAGAGCCGCAAACGGCGGCCGTAAACGCGTTTCAATTAGCGGCGCGCGGCATTGAAGATACAGGCGCAGAAGTAGTCTCGCCAGAGCGTCCACTGATTGGCTCCACGCGCTGGATGTGGAACAAGATATAAAATCGGCGAGCAATAAAATCCGGCGGCCTTGAAATTAAGGCTCGCTTTCCTGGGAGAAAAATACTTTGTCGACCCTCACCGAAGTTCTTGAGCGCGGCCTTCACGATGCCAATGCCGTAGTGATCCCTGGCGGCCCAACGTTGTCGTACGGAAAACTCTCAGCCGAAGTAGAGCGAATTTCCGAAGAGTTGACTGCGCAGGGCGTCGTTCCCGGGCGAGCCGTTTCGATTATCCTGCCGAACAGCCTTGAGTTCGTCACTATTTTCCTTGCTGTGGCCCGAACGGGCGCTATTTCCGCGCCGCTGAACTCTGCGTACACGCAGGATGAGTTCAACTTCTTCATGGAGGATGCGAACGCACAGTTGGCGATCATCTCTACTGAGAATGATGCCGCTCGAGATGCTGCCGAAGCTCTTGCGATTCCGATTCTCACCGCCAGCAGTGACGTGTCCGGTGACACGCACCTCTTCTACGGCGGCTCGAAGCTAAGCAAACGCGAGCCAGCAAAGTTGCCGTCTGCAGACGACACGGCGCTGTTTTTGCACACGTCGGGAACGACTAGCCGGCCAAAGGGTGTCCCTTTGACGCATGCCAACCTTGGCGCCTCACTCAAGAACATTCGCGACACGTACAATCTCACTTCGGACGATATTGCGATGGTCGTCATGCCGCTGTTCCATGTGCATGGCCTGATTGGGGTCACGCTGTCTACGTTCTCATCGGGTGGGTCCATCGTTGTGCCAGACCGATTCAGTGCAACCAACTTCTGGGAGATCCAGGCCGCGACGGGCTCGACGTGGTACTCAGCGGTGCCGACAATTCATCAGATACTTCTGTTGCGTGCCGATGAGGACAATGCTCCACAGAAGAGCTTCCGATTTATTCGTAGCTGCAGTTCTGCACTTGCACCCAGCGTTTTCGAAAAGCTTGAAGAGCGATTTGGCGCACCAGTGCTGGAGGCCTACGGAATGACCGAGGCATCACACCAGATGTCGTCCAGTCCGTTTGATGACCGACGAGCCGGAACCGTTGGAAAGGGCACTGGAGTCGACATCGCCATCATGGCGGATGACGGCGTCTTGCTTCCGCCTGGTCAGATTGGCGAAGTGGTCATCAACGGACCTAACGTTACTCATGGTTACGCCAACAATCAGGATGCCAACAAAGAGGCGTTCGCACATGGCTGGTTCCACACCGGCGACCAGGGACAGATGTCAGACGATGGCTACTTGAGCCTGACCGGTCGACTGAAGGAGCTGATCAATCGTGCTGGCGAGAAGATTTCGCCGCTAGAGGTCGATGGCATCCTGCTGAAGCACCCCGCCGTCAACGAGGCCGTCTGTTTCGCTGCACCGGACGAGAAGTACGGCGAAGTGGTTCACGCCGCAGTTGTTCTTGGTGGTGAGACGACGGCTGAAGAGATCATGGCGCACTGCCGAACCCAGATGGCTGAGTTCAAGGTGCCAGAGGTGATCTACTTTGCGGAAAGTTTGCCGCGGACAGCAACAGGGAAGATTCAACGTCGACACGTTGCGACGGCTTTTTTGAGCGACTGATTTCCTACGGTAGCGGTGGGTCTTAGACCCGCTCTTCAGGTATCGCGTATTTATGCGGCGAATTGTCGCGTTCAGCGTCGTAAAAGCGGGTCTTAGATCCGCCACTATCGCGTGAGTGGAGGGCCAGCGACCGTCAGAGAGCGTTGCTAGCTTGGACTGTGAACATTAGCGGTGCTTGTTCGGGGCGCTCGGCGTAGTGCCAGTAGCCGTCTGGGCGCTTCGAGAGCGGTTTACCGGTTGGGAATATGCCGTAAGGGAACTCGTGGAGCGCGGTGAGGCGGAGTCCGGCGCTGAGTAGGCCTGTGACGACGTCAGAGAGGGTGTGTTGCCACTGGTAGGTGGTGGAGTGGTCGATCTTGCCTTCGCCGGAGATGTAGCTGGTTTCACTCTCGTTGACGGTTGGTTCAGCGCTACCGAAGTAGTCTGAGTTGAGGCGTAGCTCGTCGCATTCAGATGGGATTTCGAGGGCCATGGCCATCGGGTGGTGTTCTGTCAGATGAAACAGACCGCCGGGTTTCAGCAGGCTCTTCACAACCTCTGCCAGCTTGCCCATGTCCGGGAGCCAGTTCAGAACGCCGTAGGTCATGTAGACGATGTCGAAGTCGCCTTCTACCGCCTCCCGAGCTGCGTATACGTCTGAGTGCACGAACTGGGTGTCGAGTCCGGTCCTGTTTGCGGCATCGGTTGCCACTGCTACCGACTCACCAGAGAAGTCGAGGCCAGTTGCGTCTGCCCCGAGGCGTGCGAACGAGAGTGTGTCGAGCCCGAGGTGGCACATGAGGTGGATGATGCGTTTGCCTGTCAAATCAGGCATGCGCTCGGAGTCGAACTGCACGGTGCGGGAGATCATTGCGGGATCCGCCACGAATGCATCGACGTTGTAGGCCTGCGTCGATGAGAGGTGGATGGGGACGCGGTCGCCCCAGTTGGCGCGGTTCGTTGAGGTGTAGTCGCTCATGGCGTGGGTGATTATGAACGGTCAAGTCGACAACGTAAACGATGCGGTGGCAGTTGTTGGCGATTACCCGGGGAGGTTCATGGATATCAGCCAGGCCGCGAGGCCAAGGTAGGCCACTATTCCGATCATCTCGGTCATTGTGGTGACAACCACGGCTGAGGATGCTGCGGGATCGATCTTGAGCGTTTTCATTGCGAGCGGCACAGCCACGCCGCCGAGCGCGGCAACCATGAGGTTGATGAGCATTGAGGAGCCGACGACCAGGCCCAGTATGAAACTATCCTGCCATATCCAGACGAGCAGCATAAGGATTAGTGCGATCGAGGTGCCTTGAAGCACTGCCAGCGCACCTTCTTTGATGAGTAGAGCGCGGCTATCGCGTTCATCGACTTCTTGCAGAGCAATCGCTCGCACGACCATGGTCACGGTCTGGGTGCCGGCGATGCCAGCCTGACCGACGACTACGGGAATAAATATCGCCAGCATTGCGGCGCCTTTGATGGTCGATTCAAACAGGCTGACGATGAATGCTGCCATGAGGACGGTCATCAGGTTGATGAGTAGCCACGGGAATCTGCTGCGAACGGAGTTCCAGAACGGGCCGAGTGCCTGGTCTTCACCACCAAGGCCAAACAGTTTCACGACGTCCTGGGCCGCGCGCATTTCTGCGACGCGGCCCATATCCTCGGTGGCAATCGCACCGATGAGGACGCCCTGATCGTCAATTACTGGAAGGCTGGCTTGATCGTGTTCTGCCATGCTGCGGGCGCAGTTTTCATAACTATCGTCCCAGTTCACGGCCACGGACTCGCCATCCAGGGCTTCCCTGAGCATTGCGTACGGGGGCGCAAACATTAGCTCCGAGAGGCTCAAGCTGCCTACGAGGGAGTTGTCCGCCCCCACAACGTAGACACGCGAAATATCTGATGCGCGGCCCTGTCGATTGCTGATCTCAGCAATCGAATCGGCCACCGTTTGAGAGTCCGGGAACGATGTGACGTCCAGAGTCATCAGCCCGCCGGCTGTGTCTTCCGGGTACAGGAGCATTCCACCCAGCATCCTGGCTGAATCTGATCCTGAATTTTCGTCAACACTTTCCGGGCGATCTGTGCCGAGCCGATCGCCACCGGGAGTTCGTTCAGTCGTTATCACGCTTGTTGCCTTGCGTGCCCTCCGGCCACGTCACGCACTCAACGCAACTCGCGAAAGCGAGCGTCATCCCAGGCATCTGAGCGCAGTTGCCTGAAGAGGTTGAAGAGTGGCGAGAAGCCAGGAGCCCCCATCGTCGTTACATCAAACGAATCCAATCGGCGCAGGGACGGACAACCATGCACGCGATCTGATCGCTGACAACGATCTTACGGACGATGAGGGTGAGATTGCCCGTTGCGGGAGTGGCGCGTTTTATCCAGTTGCCGAGCGAACAGCAGGTATTGGCGACTACCTAGCGGCCGATGGCGTAGCTTTCTCGGCGGACGTCTGCTGCTGCTGTGAGGGTACCGTTGTCGTGGTCGACGGTGATTGCGCAGGCGGCGCCGGTTCCGGCGTCACGGGGTTGGCCCCACTCGATTTTGTGGCCTTTTCGAGCCAGTACTCCGCCGACTTCTTCGCCGATGAGCCCTTCCAGTCGCAGGGTCCCTTCGGTGTAGGCGTGCGGCCAGAATGAGTTGGGGTAGTTGAGAGACTGGAATCTTGGCGCTTCAACGGCTTCTTGAGCGTTCATGCCGAAGGCGGCGATGTTGAGGAATACCTGGAGCATTGTTTGCGGCTGGGCGTCTCCGCCGGGTGTGCCGAATGGCATGAGTAGCTCGCCATCTTTGAGCGCGATTGCGGGGTTGGGCGTCAGGCGAGGGCGTTTGCCTGGCTCGAGTCGTGCCGGATGGCCGTCTGCAAGCCAATTCTGGGAGCCACGGCCGGATGGCGTGAAGCCAAGGCTAGGGATCACTGGCGCCATGCTCAGCGTGTCACTTGGCGTTGCCGAGAAGGCGTTGCCCCAGCGGTCGACGACGCAGATGTAGCTGGTGTCTGGCTCGATGCCTGCGGCAATCGGCTCTGGGCGCTGGTACGCGTAGTCAGCGGGCGCAGATCGGCCTTCGAACTTCCAGGGATCACCGGCGTACGGCATGCGAGTGAACGAGGTGTTCATATCTAGCATCTGCCGACGCTCATCGGTGTACTCCGTGCTGAGCAACCCTTTAAGAGGCACATCGACCATGTCCGGGTCACCGAAGAATGCGTCGCGGTCGGCGAAGGCCAGATCAAGTGACTCCACAAGCAGGTGGATATAGTCGGGTGTGTTGTGGCCCATTGCTGCAAGGTCGTCGTTCTGAAGCGTTTGGACGGCCTGGGAGAGCATTGGCCCCTGTGTCCACGGACCGCAGGTGTAGACCTCGTACTCGTTGAAATCGCCAACTACCGGACTCTCGTGGCCGATCTCGAAATCGGCCATGTCGTCCATGGACAGAAAGCCGCCTTCTTGTTGAACGAAGTCGACAATCTCCTGCGCAATTTCGCCGGTGTAGAAGAACTCTCGGGTTGCCGCGAGCGCGCCCTCTCGTCCACGGCCAGATGCTGACTTTTCGATCTCGATCAGTCGCTCAAACGTATTGGCTAGAGCGCTCTGGACGACCAGTTCTCCAAATTGGATTGTTTGGCCGTTGGGGGCAAATATTTCCGCTGAAGACGGCCAGAGCTTGAACTCTTCTTCCAGCAGTTCCAGGGATTTTGCACCGGTGAAGTGCATTGGGAAGCCATCACGGGCGATTTCCAGCGCTGGTGTGACCACCTGCTCGAACGACATGGTGCCGTGCTCTTCCAGCGCGGTGAGCCATGCGCCCGCAGCAGCGGGGGTGACGACGCGCTCGACGCCAATTGGGATGTTGCCGTCGCGGTTGTCGAGGAAATGCTCGGCAGACGCTGACTTTGGCCATCGGCCAAGGCCGCTGAGCGTGGAGATGCTCTTATCAGCCTTCTCGTAAATCATGATCGGTGCAACTCCACCGAAGCTAGTCATGTCAGGCAGGAGCGCGTTGATGGCGATTCCAGCGGCCACACCTGCATCAGTTGCGTTGCCGCCCTGTTCGAGGATTCGGTATCCGGCGGCACTGGCGAGGTAGTGGCCGGAGGAGACGGCGTGCGTCTTCCCCATGATCGGCGGGCGCTGGGATCCAGTTCTGGTGGCAACCATGATTGTGTTTCTCCTGAGGCCAGTTCACGTGTGAGCCGCAAGATACCATGTTTATGCATGTGACGATGATCGTTGGTTTGGATATGCCCGTGCGGCAGGCATCCCCTTGTGGGTACCCGGCCGTTGGGTTTGCGTGCGCCGCGGAGCCGGGCAACCACAGGGGGTTGCCCCTACGTGTGATGTGGTGGGTGCGAGGAGGGGCAACATCGCACACGGCGAGATATACTCGCCGCCACGAATAAGAACATTTTGCGACGGGACACTCCTTTGAGCAGCCAGACTTCTAACGTTCCATCAGTTGACGACGCCGCCGGGCTTGAGCGAGCAGCGCTCGAGAACATGTTTGTTGGCATGTCCAACCATGCGCAGCTGGCCGAGGAGGGTGGTCCGATCATCCTTACGGAATCCAGCGGGATTCGCGTGAAGGATATTCACGGCAAGGAGTACATCGACGGTATCTCCGGCATGTACTTCCGTAATGTTGGCCATGGACGTGAAGAGATCGCCAAAGCCATCTACGACCAGCTCTGTGCCGTCAGTATGAATGTGTACGCGGGCGCGACGCCGAAGATTATCCAGCTTGCCGCCAAGATTGCTGAGCTGACGCCGGGCGACTTGAACCGGACGTTCTTCTCGCAGGGCGGCTCGGACGCCAATGAGACGGCTCTGAAGATGGCGCAGGCGTATCACGTGCGCACTGGCGATAAGGGTCGATACAAAGTTATTTCTCGACGTGGCTCGTATCACGGTGCTACGTACGGAACGATGTGGCTTGGCGGCCATCCTGGCTTTCCGCGCACGGATTACCAGCCGAAGCCCAATAACGTGGTGCATGTGCCACAGCCGAATCCGTATAGCTGCGAATTGGGTGGTGTGGATGCCGAGGACTGTGCGGCCCGATGTGCGCAAGCCATTGAGGACGCGATTATTTTCGAGGGGCCGGACTCGGTGAGCGCCGTGATCGGCGAACCGATCTCACAGCCACTGGGCGGCGTGATTCCGCACGAGAGCTACTGGCCGAAGGTCCGTGAGATCTGCGATCGCTACGGTGTGCTGCTGATCTTCGATGAGGTGATCACGGGCTTCGGGCGATTGGGCACCTGGTTTGGTGCCGACTACGTTGGTGTAACGCCAGACATCATGACGTTCGCCAAGGGCGTGACGAGCGGCTACTGGCCGCTGGGTGGCGCGATTGCGACCAACAATATTGCTGACATCTTTGCCGGAGGGCCTGAGAAGACCTTCTCGCACATGTTCACATACTCGGCCCACCCGGGAGGTGGCGCTGCAGGAATGGCTGCGCTCGAGATCATGGAGCGCGAGAACCTCGTCCAGAACGCCCGCCAGCGCGGCGAGCAGCTCACCGAGAGCCTTGCAGACATGATGGATCGCCACCCAATCGTGGGTGACTATCGAGGCACGGGGCTCATTCAGGGCCTTGAGTTGGTGAAGGACCGAGAGACGAAAGAGCACTTCGATCCGTCGGTGCGCCTCAACGCTCGACTAACGGAGAAGTTGATCGACCGCGGCATCTGGATTAGGCTGCCCGCGTTTATCGTGCCTATCGCACCGCCGCTGATCATCACTGCAGATGAGATTGACGAGATGACGACGGCGATTGATGAGTCGCTGACGGAAGTGGAGAGCGAGTTGGGGGTAGGTTGATGTGTCGAGGCGAGAATGCCTGACCATACACCGACACACTTGGTGGTCGACACCAGCGCAATCTTGGCAGATCCATGGTTTCAGGACGCCAATAGCCAAATAACTCTGGAGAACATAGAGGCGATCGGAGTTGAGTTAATTGTCCCTCAGGTGGTTGTCAAAGAACTGGTCAGCAAGGTTCGTCAACAGGCAGAAGAGGCTCAACAACAACTCATTAGATCGGCGCGTAAAATCGACCGTTTGATCGGGCCAGAACTCGAGTTCTCGACGGACACTGCGGATTTGGACAGTTTGGAGGTGACGCTCAGGCAGAGGATTGAGACGATAACACGGGAGACAAACGGGCGAATCGCAAAACTTCCTCAAGTTTCTCACGCCCATTTGGTAAAAAAGATATTGAGCGGCTCGCTTCCATTTACCAAAGGGGAGAAAGGCTATCGTGATGCATTACTGTGGGCATCCGTGTTAGAGATTTGCCGAGAGGCGCCCCAATGCTCAGTCGTACTGTTGACAGCAAATACGAACGATTTTTGCCAGGTAGATGAGGATCTACATAGTGATCTCAAAGCGGAGGTTGCTGAAGCAAGCACAGCGGCCAGGGTCACGGTGATTACGACCTTAAGAGGGTTTGTTCAAGAATCAATTGCCCCTTACTTGGAAAAACGGGCCACCGAGGTACCGGAGCGCAAGGAACTCGAGTCCCCGTCCTCGGATTGGAGTGAACGGATCAGAACTGGGGCGGAGACGGAACTTCAGAAAATCATCGGCACTGACGAGCACCTGTATGAGTCCGATTTGTCGTTTGGAGCCGAAGGGTATGCAACTTCTATCGCGCTCGACCTGATCGATTTGACGGGATTCAACACCAATTCTGTATCAACGCTTAATCGGCATCGCCACGTGGTCCAAATCACCGCAGAAACAACTGTGGAGATGTGGGCGGAATTTTTTTCCGAGGATCTAGCGGAGGCTGAGCGGTACTTTTCATCGGAGTTGATTACTCAAAGACCTGGCAGTAGCACATTCTCGGTTTCATTCGGGCGGGCCATGACGTTTGATCTCGAATTGATTGTAAGAATCGAAGACGACCGGCCACTAGTTGAAGCGATATCTGTACTAGACGCAGATCTCGCCTGAATCGGGAACTCCAGATCTCTCAAGATATCAGGAAAAAAAATTGACAGGAACCTCTGACACTTCACTCACGGAAGCGGAGATCGAAATCGAAAATGATGTCGAACAATCCGGCTCTGGGCTGTTATTTGGGCTCTCTGCTGGGCATGGCGTAAAGCACTTTGCGCAGGGTTCGTTTCTGATTCTGATGCCGGAAATTCGGGCGGCGTTGTCGCTGTCTGATGTTGCTATTGGTGGGATGTTTACGGCGCAGCAGATCGCATCGGGGTTCGCGAATATTCCGGCCGGGTTCATGACGGACTTCTTCCGTCGGCAACTACCGATCATTCTGTTCAGCAGCATGTCTCTGGTTGGCCTTGGGTACTTGCTGGTTGGATTTACCGACTGGTACTGGTTGTTGCTACTGGCCGCGGTGATCATTGGAATTGGTACGTCAATGTGGCATGCGCCGGCGTTTGGCGCGTTGGCTGCCCGGTATCCAAAGCGGCGTGGCTTTGCGATGGCGGCTCACCTGACTGGTGCGCAGATTGGTAATACCACGGCACCGGTGCTTGTGGGTGTGGCGCTTGCCGGGTTCACGATAGGGGCCTTCAACTGGGATGGCCTTGAGTGGCGCACGGTCTCAATATTGCTGATCATTCCGACGATGCTTACGGCGTTCGCTGTGATGTTTCTGTTCAGGAATCCGCCGGGAAGCGACTCGGCGCCACCAGATTTGAAGAGTTATTTCGCGGCGTCCAGGAAGCTGGTCACGAACTACAGGGTGCTGTCTTTGGTTGGGTTGCAGGCCATTCGCGGCGCTGTACATAATTCGTTCCAGATCTTCCTTGTGTTGTATTTATCTGAAGAGCTTGACTACGATGCGTGGTTGGTTGGGCTGCATATCTCGTTGATTACACTTGCGGGGATCGGCTCTACGCCGCTCATGGGCATCTTGTCTGACCGGATAGGTCGCAAGCCTGTGATTGTTGGTGCGATGGCCGTGACTGGTATCTTGCTGGCGCAATTCATTTGGATTGAGTCGGGGTTCCCGTTGGCGATTGCTTTGGCGTTCCTGGGGCTGGTTCTCTTCGCCGTGATGCCGATCATTGCGGCGGCTGCGATGGATCAGACGGAGAAGGGCTCTGAGGGCTCGTCAATTGCGCTCATGTTCGCGGGTGGCGCAGCTATTGGTGCCACAGCTCCGATTGCTGCAGGGTTTATCAATACGGAGTGGGGATTCCAGGGTGTGGTGTGGTTCTGCGTGATCATAGCGTCGACCGGAACGGCACTATCGCTGATCGTGCCGATGCGTGGTTCCGACTGATCTTCAGCCTGTAGTTAGCGCGCCTGATTGTGGCGATTGATCATCTAATCCACATTGCGCCATCCCAACTTTCATACTGGATATTGACTTGCGCCGAGTCCCGTCCTTAGTTGCTGCAGTCACAGTTTTCGCGATCATTGCCGTAGCGTGTGGCGGGTCTGAACAGCAGTCTGACGCGCTGATAGCGACCGGTCTTCCCGATGTGTCGCCCCTTGCTCCTGAAGCGACTGTCACCCCAAGTGTTGAGCCAACTGCGACTGCATTGATTCCGCGGGACGCTCGGGCGACCTCTATTCCTTCACCAACACGTATTCCGCTGCAGGCCCCCAGACTTAGGGCCACGCCTCTTCCTGTTGTCTCTACGATAGCGGCGCTCGACGATCCAAACCTGGCGAACAGGGGATTTAGCCAGGCGACTGTGCCAGACGAGCTTGCCGACAGCGAAAGCCAGATATCGGGCGAAGAGAGGGTCAATCTCTGGACGGACTTTTTTTCAGATACACGTATCGAATTTGAAGAACATGGAGCGGAAGTGCTGCTTTGCGAGGGAGGGCGTGGAATGCCGCTCCGATGGGCAGAGTTGTTTGATCTTGTTGGGCGTGAACTCCACTGGGAGGTTGTGCGGTCACCAGCGGAGAGAGGAATGGGGATGACGATGATGCTAACGCCTGTTGATCCGCTTCTCGCGGCAGATCTGCTCTATCCTCGACAGTACAATCAGCCAGCTTACACGCTGGGTCTAATCTACGAATTGGGTGGACTCCAGCTTTCACGGGGTGCAGTTGCCAGCACGGATTCGAGACCGCCTGCGCTCTCCGTTGTTGTTTACGATCCCAATTGTTCGTCCATCCTGCCCGGGTAGCTGCGGTTCATTCGCCTCCAACCCAGGCAGCGGCAGGCACACCGGTTACCTGATCGCTACCCTTTGTACACCGTGTGGTACTTTTTCAATGACGGAACCCCGGCGAAACTGAAGAGCATCAAGCATGAGTACCGGGAGAGAATTGTTGTCAAAAATATTGATTGCCGATGATGACATCGCTGTGCGCGATATTGCCTGCACGCTGCTTGAGCGCGTCGGATACTCCGTTTTTGAGGCTGAGAACGGCGAACAAGCGATTGAGGTGGCGACCGCTGAGCATCCCGATCTGATCCTGCTGGACATAGCGATGCCGGGCATTGGTGGCGTTGAGGCCTTGAGGCGGTTGAAGGCCAGCGAGGCGACTTCAGAGATTCCTGTAGTGGTGTTCAGCACATATTCCGAAAAAGAACTGGTGACGGAGTGCGTGGAGCTTGGCGCTGCTGACTACCTGACCAAGCCGACTCGCCATGGCTGGCTGCTCACCACGGTGAAAGACATCCTGGAGACTTCCACGCACGATTACGCGCTCTCCGGTTCATAGGGCTAATCGTCTTTCGTTTCAGGCCCGCGTTACTGTGCGTGCTCGCTTGTTCGGCCCTATATACGACAGGGTAACTTTGACCGAAACGGATGCACGCGCTACATTCAGAGTTAAAGTCGACTCCACGTGGTCGGGAGGAGCACATGAAGAAATTGATTCTGGCTCTTGCCCTTGTTGCTTCTGTAGCCGCTGTCGCCGTCGCCCGTCGGGCGATCAAGCAGGCTGAGGAAGATAAGCGGGCGAAAGACCAGTCAGCCAAATAGCAGCTAGCGTTTGTTAAGTCGCGCGCTGGTCTGTCTGATGGACCATCTGTGATGGATTCCGCCGCCCTTCGACAGGCTCGGGATGGCTACCGTTGCTGGCAGGATGATGCCGTTGCGGTTAGCCCAGCTCGATCCCCAGGTTGCGTGCGTCTGAGAGTGAGCGGAACCAGTCGATCACCTCGTGGTGGTATGGGATGCCGTCTTTCTCTCTAATCTGCACCTCTTCGTGCTCCGAGAGGCCCGCGTACAGAACACGATCGTGGCCCGGCGCTGGTGGTGTTGTGGCCAGTGCTTCCAGGAACTCGTCCATGTCTGTCTTGAACTTGGCCACTTCTGTGAACGCTTCGATCTTGTAGGCGCAGAACCAGAATGACATTGATCCGGGGTTCAGAAATGCTGCTCCGGTGCCGGACATGACCTGGCTGAGGATCTCAGCAACGGCGGCGAAACCGTAACCCTTGTGTGAGCCCTGCTCTCGGGTGCCACCAAACGGCATCATCAGGTAGTCGGCTCGATCGTCTGGGAGTTGCGGGTTACCCATCATTGGGGAGCCATCTGGGTTCGCAATCCAGTTATCTTCCAGAGGGGATCCGATTCGTTTGGCGAGGCCCAGCTTGTTGCCTGCTACCTGCGTGGTTGCTACGTCAAATACGAATGGCGGCATCTTGTCGGCTGGCACTGCGTAGGCCCAGGGGTTGGTGGCAAGACGCAGCTCTGCGCCGAATGTTGGCGCCATGGACAATGGGTTTCCGGCGATGACGGTGACGCCGATCATATCGTGCTCCATGGCCATCATGGAGTGGTATGCCAGCATGCCCAGGTGCGACGTGTTGTGGACTGTTACCGAACCCATGCCGAACTTGTCGGCCTTCTCAATGGCCAGTTTCATCGCCTTGGGTCCGACGTGGAGGCCAAGGCCCATTCCACCGTCCATGTTGGCGGTGGCGTCTGACTCTCGTGTAATGCGAACGTTTGGAGTTGCGGTGATGGTGCCGTCGTCATACCAGTCGACGTAGCGGCGAAGCATGTTGGAGACGCCGTGTGTCTCGCAGCCTCGCATGTCGCTGAGCATCAGGACATCGGCGGAGAGCTTGGCGTCCTCATCGGAGAGACCCGATGCCTTGAACACGGTCTCGGTGGCGAGTTGCATCGCTTCACGCTTCACGTATACGCGATCTTTCTCTGGCACTTTGAATCGTTCAAGCATGATGCAACTCCGGAATTAGCTGGTGATCAGGTCTTTGTGAGCGTTGCCACCCTGCATGATCAGGAGCAGGTTGGACTTGTTTTCGAGCGCCTTGATATCAGCGAGTGGATCGCCATGGACAACGAGAAGGTCCGCGAGTTTGCCCGGGGTGAGTGTGCCGACTTGATTGTCCGTGCGGTTACATTCGGAAGCTGTTTTCGTGGCGGCGACGATGGCCTGCATTGGCGACATCCCGGTCAGGTCGACCAGGGCAGTCAGGTCTTCAGCATTGGTGCCGTGCTCACCGACGCCAACGTCGGTCCCCATGGAGATGGTGACGCCCTTGTCGTAGGCCATCTTCAAGTTGGCCGTTACGACGTTGCTGCGTTCGATGACATCTTCTGGAACGCTACCGGGGTTGTCTGCTTCTCTTCTGAGCCGTCCGTTGGTGAGATGTGCGGTTGGAACCAGGTATGTGCCCTGCTCCACCATTTGATCGGCCACTTCTTCGTCCATGAAGTAGCCGTGCTCGATGGTACGTACGCCGCCATCGAGGGCGTTCTTGATGCCTTGCAGGCCTTGTGCATGGGCGGCCACGTAGCTATTCCTGGCGTTTGCTTCCGCTACCATCGCCTTGATTTCGTCGACGGTGAACTGGGTGTGATGGGGGTCTTCGTTCGGGAGGCTGAGTCCACCGGTGGTGCAGATCTTGAGGAAGTCCGCACCAGCCCGAAACGTCTCTCGAGCAACCTTTGTGACGCCCTCAACTCCATCGCCAACGGAATTCGGCCACTCTGTTTCGTTGCTGAGCATCGCTGCCATCCAGGGATGTTTGATGCTGCTGGGTAGAGCATAGTCGCCGTGGCCACCGGACTGAGAAATGATGGAGACAGCGATGTTCATGCGAGGGGAGGCGAATAGCCCACGTTGGGCCGCCAACTTGAAGCCGCTCGGCGCGCCTCCAACGTCTCGGATAGACGTGACGCCAGCGTCCAGGGTGCGCTTTGCTCGGTCGGCAGCTTCAAACACGCGCGTGGTGAGCGATGCCAGTGCATCGGCCTCCAGATCCCTGAACTGCAGGAACAGGTGGACGTGGCAGTCGATCAGGCCGGGCATGAGCGTACGGCCTGAGAGGTCGATTACGTCTGCGTCGCGCGGAGGCTCAATGCCTGCGCCCACACCAGTGATACTGCCATCGTCGTCAATGACGATGGTGGCGTCGGAGACCGGGTCTGCGCCGGTGCCGTCGATTAGCGTTCCGTGGAGAAGTGCCTTCATGGTAGGACTAACGCGCCCTCACCCAAGCCCTCTCCCATGGGGAGAGGGAGTAAGAACTCAAGGTAGCTGGATGCCGAGGTCTAGTTCGCCGCTGATGGAGTGGAACCAGTCGATTACTTCTCGGTGGTATGGGATGCCGTTTTTCGTTCGTTCTTCAAGTTCACGAGATTCTGGCAGCCCTGCGTAGACGACCTCGTCGTGGCCGGGTGCAGGCTTGGTGTTGTTGAGGCCCTCAAGGAAGTCATCCATGTCTGACTTGAACTTGGCAACGTCTGTGAAGGCGTCGATGTTGTAGACCATGAAGTGGTGGCCGCCGCCCGATGGGGCGTCCCATCCTGATCCGGCCAGGGTCTGGCAGAGGATGTAGACGACTGCGGCGAATCCGTAGCCCTTGTGGGAACCGTTCTCACGGGTGCCGCCAAATGGCAGCATGCGGTATTCACCACGGGGTGGGAGATCGGTTGGCTCCATGATTGGAATGCCATCGTTGTCGGTGATCCAGCCCGGTTCGAGCTTTGCGCCGATGCGCTCTGCCAGCAAGAGTTTGTTGCCTGCTACTTGCGTGGTGGCAACGTCGAATACAAATGGGGGCATCTTGTCTGCGGGTGCGGCCCAGGCGATTGGGTTGGTGCCGAATCGAGATTCCGTGCCAAATGTTGGCACCATGCCGAAGTTGCCGACTGATCCGCCACCGCCGGTCATGCAGAGACCGATCATGTCATGTTCCAACGCCATCATTGCGTGGTATGCGGCCATACCAAGGTGGCGACTGTTCCGCATGGTGACGGAGGCCATGCCATGCTTCTTGGCCTTCTCAATTGCCACGTTCATTGCAACGGGCGCTGTGTGGAGTCCAAGACCGCCTCCTCCGTCCATGGTTGCCGTAGTGGGCGACTCTCGAATAGTGGTGATCTTAGGTTGAGCGATGATATCGCCACTGTTATATCCGGCTACGTACTGGCGCAACATGTTGGAAACGCCGTGGGTCTCACAGCCCCGCATGTCGCTAAGTATCAGGACGTCAGCGGAGAGCGCTGCGTCCTCTTCGGTAAGCCCCATCTTCTTAAAGATAGTTTCCGTGGCTGCCCGCATCTTTTCTTGCTTGACGTAAACCCGGTCTTCTACGGGAACGTGGAACCGCTCAAGCATCAGGTGGAATCCTCCGCAATTGGCATAGTCGTTTGGCGCGCAATCGTACACCCACTGGGCATCGTCTGCGCACTCGAATTTTGTTAGCGTGGTATGCATCAAATTATAGAAGCACGGCACGAGAGCCGTGGTGGTATCTAAATTAGGTTGTCCCGGGAGGACGCATGGCCGATTACATTGACACAACTAAAGTTGACCCAGCTCACTACAAGCTCCTTGGTGAGAATGAGCGGACGCGAATCGTGAGATGATTCTGCCGGCTGGTGAGACTGATATTCTCCACTCGCACACAGCAGAGAACGTCTACTTCATCTCTGGCGGCAAGGCGAAGATCGATATTCCAGGCGCCGACAGCATGGAAGCGGAAATTCCCAGCGGCCATGTGATGTTCAGCGAGGCGTGGACTCACCAGGTCCACAACATTGGCGACACTGAGATCCGAGCGATCATTGTGGAGCACAAGGACTAGGGTTATCGGCGTGGGCAATTCATGAATTGCCGTTACGCGATATCGAAGGGGTGGGTTTTTGGACCTGTCCCTTTTTGTTTAACAGGGCGGTATTTTCGCGATTATTCAGGTGTGGCTGGCGGGGAGCGGGTCTTAGACCCGCCACTGCCGGGATTATGCCGATCTGCCAAAGTTGTCATCCTTCGGCCGCATCGGCTCGCAGGATGACAACTTTGGACGCGGCCATAGTTGACGAGCGGATGGGTGTGGTTGATGGCCCGTGGCGGTTGACGGTGCTGAGATCCCGGATGCCGAAGCGGCTCGGGGATGACATTCGACGTATTGCTGCTCGGCACCCGCGGCATTGTCGCCAGTACCAGCGCCGCTGTTAAAGAGGAGCCCCTCCCCGGGGGCATGGGGAGGGGCATCGCTTTCAGCGCTCGCGGGGTTGGCGCTGTGTTAACACAGGTGTGTCCGCACCTGTAGGTGTTAGCTAGTGGACCTCTTTCAGGAGAGGTTGAGGCATCCCTGTGCGTGGATGGCTGGTACTGAGGAACCCAATGGCTCCCTGGACTTTCGCGTCCAGGATGCGGAGGGTGGAGATGATGTTGAGTCGTCGGTACTCAGGAATTACCTGGAGCGGTAGGAGGTCTAGTTCTCCAGCGATATCGAGCGCTACCCCTTCAAGCTTTGAGATGTCGACTCCGGCCTTTGGTGGTGCGACGACTTCTTTCTGCACGCGCTTTTCAGCCTTGGTGCCGCGGAGGACGTCTTCCAGAATTTGCGCAACCGGTTTCGTGGGGTTCTTCTTGGCGTAGCCCACGATCTTTTCCACGTAGACGGAGCTGAGCCGACCGCTAATAAATGGCTCGGCGATTTCACGCTGCCGATCGTGGCCGTCAATGTCAGCGATGGAGCGCCCTTCTTTGAAAGTGAGTTCCTTGGAGGCGACTCTTTCACCGAGGTCTGGAGCAAGGTTTCGGACCAGGCTTTCGTAGTGATGAATCGTGCCGGGTGTGATGCCTGTTCGGCGGGCGAGTTCTTGCTGGCTTATGCCGAAACTTTCGCGGTACTCCAGAAATGATTTGCCCATTTTCATGGAGGGCACCGACTCGTGGTGGTAGCTCTCGCTGAGCTGGAGTTCTCGGATCTCCTGCTCATTCAGTTCGTCGCGAATTTCGCACTCGATTTCGCTCTGGCCTTCTGAGTTGGCCACGCGCCATCGACGCTCGCCGACAACGATCATGAAGGACCTGCTGCCGTTGGTCTGGTCATTGGTCTGGCGGACCACCACCGGCTGGTTCGTCCCTACGTTGCTCAGGCCCTTGCGAAGGTCGGGGCCTGTCTTACTTTCCAGCTCTCTATCTTGTTGCGCTGGATCGGCTACGATCTGTCCTACGGGTATCAACATGTTCTGGTCTCTACCTGTCGATTGATATGCGATACGGAAGTGCGTATCGGTTGAAGTACACGACATCAATTCTCTAAGTTCCTAAAAGTAAAATCAAAAACTGTCCACGGGAATTCTTGAGTATGGTTGAATTGGGAACTTTGCTGGGGTAGGGTGGTTCTTGAACTTGATTCCACGTGTATCCCCGGAGTGGGAAAGATGGTTGAAGGCCAACTTCAAATTCCTCCGTATGTGCCATACCGCACATTCCGGAACTTCACTGACCAGTTATGTGACGGCATTCCCGCAAGAATTGACCGCAGTGTTTGGGGTGCCCGTTATTCGGGATCTTCTGGAATTCAGCTAATGACGGCGCTGAAAGTTCTGGAACTTACGGACGAGGATGGCCGCCCAACTCCAGCACTTGAGAAGCTGGTTCACGCGGAGGGCGACGAGCGTCGAGCGGTGCTGACATCAATTCTGGAGCGCCACTATGTGCCCATCTTCCGGCTTGATTTGGAGCGCTCCACCAAGGCCCAAATCACAGAGGCTTTCAAAGTCTATGGTGCCCGTGAAGGCGTGCTCAGGAAGTGCGAAAATTTCTTCGTACAGGCTGCGCAGGATGCAGGGATTGAGCTGTCTCAGTACATCCTTGCGCGTCGCCACACCAAGCGCGCATCAGCCCCTGCACGACCCCGACAGACTGGCTCAGCTAGCGCGGCTGGCCGACCTGTTGCGGATGCCTCTAGTACGGCCCGATCACTGGCGGAAATGGTGCTGGAAAAGTACCCGGATTTTGATCCGACATGGGAGGCACAGGTTCAAGCGAAGTGGCTGGAAGGCATTGGCAAGCTTTACGAAAACCTGGGCGGAAATCCGGCGGCTACCAGCCCTGCAGAGGAAGCTTCAGACTAGTCTGGATTCCGGTCCGGTCGGGCCATGTGCGTCACGCCAATGTCGGCAAGATGGTCGGCTGACGGCTGCGAAGATATCACCAGCTTTTTGTCTGTCACGTTGGCCACAGTGATGGAGCTGTTGGGGACCTCACGGAGCATCAACGGCTCAAATCTTTTGCCCTCCGCGTAGTCTAGCAAAACGCTGATTGTGCCGCCGTGGACGAAGAGCGCCGGACGGGTATTTTCGTCGAGCATCTCCACAATATCCCGTGTGAAGGAGTAGATGATTCGCTCCTCAAATTCCGGCGTGCTTTCGCCGTCGAACTCAGTAAAGTCTGCCACCGGCACACCGTTGTAGAGGCGCCGTTTTATGGCCTCTATTGGAGCTTCTCGGAGGTCACCGATGCGGACTTCGTCCAGTCCTTCCAGCGCCACCGGTGACAACCCGGTGAACTCCACAGCCCGTGTTGCGGACTCTTTGGCGCGCTGTAGGTTGCTGGTGAAGATGTGCGTTATGCCGGCATCTCTGAGAGCTTTGCAGGCGGCGTCGGCCTGTCTCTGGCCCAGCTCAGTGAGGCTGGCGTTGTTGGGGTAGAGATGATCATCGCCAATCTCTGTTTCACCGTGGCGAATGAGGAATATGTCCATCCGATAATCGTACCCGCGCCCGACCC
>Ga0302123_10000387_pt1 | contig 35733 bp, 27 predicted proteins | sample CB21_321_MG_FD_203109 | JGI IMG/M metagenome (GOLD analysis project Ga0302123, IMG submission 203109) | Marine microbial communities from Western Arctic Ocean, Canada - CB21_32.1 | ecosystem: Environmental > Aquatic > Marine > Oceanic | place: Canada: Western Arctic Ocean | collected 2017-09-28 | reverse complement strand
CAGAACCCCGGCAGCCAGTCCTGAGCGACGGCCAGCCTGAGACCACGCCAATCCGCGTGGTCCAACACTCACAAGGTGGGTCCGATTTCGACGCCGAAGTGGGTCCGTTTTGCACGCCTATCTCCATCCGACTGCGCGATGGACTGTGTATCGCGGTGGTTCGTCGTCTGCATGACATGCTGCTGCCACACACACGAGTGCGACGACAACAGCGGACACTCTCGCATTCTGATTCGGCATCGCGTTCCCTCCTCGTATCCGGATGACAGGCGTGACTGATCATACTTCGGGCGTGTACGGCAATCCGAAGTACTCGTGTATGAAGGCCTTGCGGTCGCCTTCGTGACGGACGAACTGCACCAGTGCGTACAGCTTCTGCTGGTCGCGCTTCAGCTTTTCATCCAGACGGTCCTGATCCATCAATTGTGGCGGCAATTCACTGATCACTTCCAGAGACATCGGTTCCCACTCACCTTCGACGACGGCGTGCCGATCGAGCATCTGTAACACCGTTTCCAGCCGATGATCGTGTTTCTGCCTGGCATGCAGTCGTTCTCGCATCCATTCCAGGCCGAACGCCTGCACCTGCTCGGATTCGTGAGCGAGCAAGTCGTAGACGCGTTCGTAGAACTGCGAATCCGGGTTGCTCCAGCGCATGAACTCCATTTGCGTCGTCAGGTCGCTCTCTTCGTAGAGCAGTACACAATCCGACGGCTCTCCATCGCGGCCAGCTCGTCCGATCTCCTGATACCAGGATTCCATCGAGCCCGGGATTTCGGCGTGAACGACGAATCGAATGTCCTCTTTGTCGATCCCCATGCCGAACGCGGGAGTTGCCAGCACAAGGGAACCGGAATTCTCCATGAAGTTCGACTGAATCCGCCGCCGCTGTCGGCGTTCCAGCTTGCCGTGATAGCAATAGTGGGGAACGCCTCGCTGCCGCAGTTTTTCGCTGAACGCGTCCAATGTTCGAATCAACGTGAAGTAGACGATTCCGCTGCCCGAGCTGTTTTCGTACTTCCGGAAAATGTCGATCATCCGATCGACTTTCTCTTCGTCGCCCCAGACCTCGTCGACCGACAGCGACAGATTCGGTCGGTCGATTCCCTCATGAAACATCTCGACGTCGTCCGGCGCCAATCCCAGTTGACGCACGATGTCGGTCTGCACGTCCGGGGTCGCAGTGGCTGTCAGAGCGATCGTCGTGGGGTTGTTGACGATTCCGCGAAACTCCCGCAGGCGCGTGTAGTCCGGCCGGAAGTCGTGTCCCCATTCACTGATGCAATGTGCTTCGTCAACGGCCAGCAATCGGATATCGCGCTTTGCCAGTACGTCGATGAACTCCGGTTTCCGGAACCGCTCGGGTGTTACGTACAGCAGGGAGAACCGGCCCTTTGATACCTGTCGGTAACGGCTTTCGCGTTCCTGGCGTGACAGTGACGAGTTGATGAACGCCGCTTCGATTCCTTTCGCCCGCAGAGCATCGACTTGATCCTTCATCAGTGCGATCAATGGCGAGAGTACGAGCGTTAGTGGAGACTCGCCGGGACTGGCATGAGCGGCATGCACCAGCGCGGGAATCTGATAGCACAGCGACTTGCCGCCCCCGGTCGGCATGATCACAACCGCGTGTCCGCCATCCATCACGCGATCAATGACGGCCGCCTGCGGACCACGGAATGACGTGTGCCCGAATCGGTGCTCCAGGATCTGGGACGGGGTCATTGGGTGGTCCACACCTGCCGAAAAGCGACATTAGGCCCTGCAAACCCGATTTCGACCAACATGTCGTCGCAGAATCGTCGAGACTAGATTTGATTGATGATTGTCGATTTATGAGTGTTGATTTTTGAAGTGAAAGCCACTTGGGGGAGACTGTGACCATTCCAGGTGATGACCAGTCCCGACACTTCGCCAATCGCTAATCATCAATCGACAATCATCAATAACTCTACGTCGCATCGGTTTGACTGCGGCCTTCAGGTCAGGTGGTTTCGCGTCCCGCCCCGTCGTAGATCGCCGATTCGGTGATGACCCGGTCCATGAAGATGTCGTGTTCCTGCATCGGGATTTCCGGAAACATCTGGCACTCGAACGCCAGAGCGATCAGCGGGCAGTCGGGATGCGCGTGTTCCAGCAGCTTGTCGTAGTAACCCTTGCCATGTCCGGTCCGGCCACCGCGACTGTCGAACGCGACACCGGGGACCATGATCAGATCGAGGTCCTGGGGCAGGACGTTTTTCTCGGGAAGCTGACGCAACTCCTGCTTTGGCTCGAGGATGCTGTACATCCCGATTTCCAGCTCGTTCATCGATTCCAGACGGAACAGCTCCAGTTCACCGTCAGCGTTGCACCACGGCACGATGATTGTCTTGCCGGATTCGAGGGCTGCTGGAAGTGCATGTCGCGTACGGACTTCCGCCCGGACGTCGACGTAAAACATGACGGTTTCCGCCCGTTGAAACTCGGACGACTGCATGAATTTCTCGACGATCAATACGCTCAAATCGTCTTTGTCGGCCTGGTTGCGGCGGTTCTCGTGCGCCTGCTTTCGGATTTGATTCTTTAGCTCGGCCGGGCTCATTGTGTTGGTCGTGTCGGGCGTCGTGGCCATCCGGGACCCTCCTCTGTCCTGATGTAAGAAAATGTGTCAGCGCGAACATAGCGGGTGTCGCTGAGAGACTCCAGTTACCCGAACAGCTTCCCGGGATTCATCAGATTCTGCGGGTCCAGAGCCGTCTTAATCGCGCGCATGACATCAACTCCGGCACCGTGTTCGTCGCGTAGAGCCTGTATTTTTCCGATTCCAATTCCGTGCTCGCCCGTGCAGGTGCCGCCCAGTGCGAGTGCGTGTTCAGTGATTCTGTGGCTGAGGCCCTGAACCAGTTTCAGCTCGGACTCGTCACCAGGCATGATCGGGAAGACCACATGAAAATTTCCGTCGCCAACATGTCCGAACAGCGGTGCGGGAATCGGGCAGTCGCGAATGTCGTCTTTCGCAAGCCGGATACACTCGGCGAGCTGACTGATCGGGACGCATACATCCGTGACGTAGCCGATCGCTCCATCCCGCAATGCAATTATGGAGTAGTAGCTGTTGTATCGGGCTTCCCAGAGACGATCGCGTTCGCCTTCACCGCTGGCCCATTGAAAGTTGCGGACGCCGTGCCGTTCCAGAATCGCACGCGTCCGCTCGGCGTGTTCGGTGACGCCGGCATCACTGCCGTGAAATTCGAAGAACAGAGTCGGCGTGGTTTCGTAGGTCAGTCCCGAATACCGGTTGATGGCGTCCATCTGGATTTCATCCAGCAATTCAAGTCGGGCTACCGGAATCGCCGCGGAAAGAACGTCGATCGCTGCTCCGACAGCGGCATCGATCGAGTCGAATGCACAAACGGCCGCGGACACTGCTTCGGGGATGGGTGCAAGTTTCAGCGTGACTTCCGTGATGATCCCCAGTGTGCCCTCGGAGCCCACAAACAGATGTGTCAGGTCATAGCCGGCGGACGACTTCCTGGCCCGGCCACCGGTTTGAATGATCCGCCCATCGGCCAGGACGGCGGTCAGCCCCATCACGTTTTCCCGCATCGTGCCGTACCGTACGGCGGCCGTCCCCGAAGCTCGTGTTGCCGCCATTCCGGCCAGTGAAGCATCGGCACCGGGATCGACGGGAAAGTGCAGACCCGTGTGTTCCTGGGCGAGATGCTGATTGAGTTGTAAACGAGTCACGCCCGCCTGAACCGACACGTCCATGTCCGGCACACTGACTCGCAGGATCTGGTTCATGCGTCGCACATCGACGGTCACACCGCCACGCGTCGCGACGACTCCGCCCTCAACAGCCGTGCCCGTTCCGAACGGTATGATCGGGCAGCCGTGTTCGGCACAGGTCCGCACGCACGCGGCGGTTTCTTCGTTGGACTGCGGAAAGACAACCGCATCTGGTCGCTGCGGCTGGTGATGGGCCGAGTCCTTCGCATGCTCGTTGCGAATCTCGACATCCGTCGTGACTCGCTCACCGAACGTCGTCCGCAACGCGGCGATGCAGACGCCGTGAGGGTTCTCGCCAGACATGAATCTCCCCGCTCTGTGGCTGGTGCTGAAGACCACAGGTTACCGCAGGATTGCATGCTGCGGGAGCATCGTCAGGCATGGAACCAGATCAGATTCCTCGGGACCAGCTCACGATTGAATGACCAGTCGGTTTCAAGCTGAATGCCGTCGAGGTCCTGATAGAGCGTCGGCACGAACTCGGCGTTCAACAGGTGCCCGTCGCCCAACAGCGCGGCCACACCCAGACCCAGGTTCAATGAGTATCCACCACGGAATGATTCGACGTTGGTGCTGATCAGGCCATCGGGAGTCATCGCGTCCGCACCGTCGTAGTTGGCCTTCCGACGTTTTCCAGGCGAATACTGAGAGCGAGGTCTTTGGTAATGAGGTGGGTGGCGGGACACGTTGCCTGGAAGACCGGGCGCGGACGCAGTATCCTGGTCTGCTTCGACCGTCGTTTCCGACCGATCCGACTGGCCCAACCTGGCTGGTTCTCTGCCATCCCCCTCAGTAACGGGAAAACTTCATGACTCAGCATCAGACCTCACGTCGCGACTTCCTGAAGAGCACGTCCGCTCTGGCGGCTGCCGCCACGGCCACTCCGTACTTTGCGTGGAGCCAGCCGGCATTCGCGAATTACTCAGCCAACGATCGCCCGAATATCGGTTGTATCGGCGTCGGCAGCATGGGTACCGGAGACGCTCGCGGACACGCCGGATTCGGCAACGTCATTGCGGTGTGCGATGTCGATTCAAATCATGCCAATCGCGCGAAGAATCACGATCAGATCGGCAAGGGCAAGGCCGATGTCTACGGCGACTACCGCAAAGTACTGGAACGCGAGGACATCGAGGTCGTCAGCGTGGTGACGCCGGATCACTGGCATATCAAGATTGCGATTGAAGCTCTGGAAGCCGGCAAGCACGTGTTCTGTCAGAAGCCGCTGACGCTGACACTCGAAGAGAATCAGCTCATCCGCAACGCCGCGAAGAAGTACAACAAGCAGGCGTTTCTGATCGGGACTCAGCAGCGATCCGACCGCAACAAGTTCATGCGGGCGGTCAACATGGTGCAGAAGGGTCTGCTGGGCGACATCAGCAAGATCACCGTGGGCATCAACGGCAGCCCGACCGGTGGACCGTTCGAAGTCGCGGATGTTCCGGAGCACCTCGACTGGAACATGTGGCTTGGCCAGGCCCCGAAGGTCGATTACCGCGAGAAACGCTGCCACTATCAGTTCCGCTGGTGGTACGAGTACTCGGGTGGCAAGTTCACCGACTGGGGTGCTCACCACGTCGACATCGCGACCTGGGCAATCAACCAGCACGAAGAAGGCCAGGGGCCAGTCTCGATTGACGGCACCGACGCCAAGCACCCGGTTCCCTACGAGAACGGCTGGGCGACGAAAGACGACAGCTACAACACGTCGAACGACTTCAATGTGATCTGCAAGTACGAGAACGGAATCGAAATGCACGTCACCAGCCGTGGCGACAACGGCATCCTGTTCGAGGGCTCCAAGGGTCGCCTGTTCGTCAACCGTGGCAAGATCTCCGGCACACCGATCGAAGAGAACTGGGACAAGGACGAGTACACGATTGAGGACCAGACGCGGCTGTACAAAGGCAAGCAGCCGGAAGGTCACAAGAACAACTTCTACCGCTGCATTCAGGAAGGCGGTCTGACGTTGTCCGACGTGTTCTCGCACGTGCAGGCCATGAATACCTGCCACCTGACCGCGATCGCGGCACGTCTTGGTCGGAAGATCAACTGGGATCCGAAGAAGGAAGAGATCACTGGCGACTCAGAGGCTGCCGAATTCTTCGCTCGCACGCCACGCGAGGGATTCGAGATTCACCGCGTTTGACGCGAGTCGAGATGCAAACCCAGGCCCCCGTCTGTTCGCAGGCGGGGGCTTTTCTATTTGCCTGGCAATGCTGGCGTACCCGCGAATCGCGGCTGATGGGCACCTCAGCTCTGGTGATCTATTTCTGTCTGCACTGTATCCATTGGCTTCGGTTTGGAGGCAATTCCCCACTGGCCGATGATCAACAGAATTGACACCGGAGTTAATTGCATCAGAAACCGGTGAGATGAATTGCCCAGGTGCTCCTGATAGGGCATTGGCGCAAGCATGCCCGCGACCAGAAAGGCCGCTATGGCACCCACGAAGTCGATGGCCAGCAGCATCTGAGGTCGGTCCAGCAACCGACGTGGACGAGTGATGATGGCCGCGACCGCCACCCACCAGTGAATTCCCCACCGTGGCGCCTCGACGAACATCCGGAAGGCAACATGCGGTATGGACCAGGTCAGTGTGTGGACCTCGCCCGCCAATCGAGACCACGAGAGCCGATCCAGGTAACGCATGTCCTCAAACTCTGGCGGATGACTTCGGTGCCAGGCCCATGGGCCAATTAGCGCCAGGGCCAGCCCGGCAAACAGGACGATTCCGAGTATCTGGCGTAACGCGCCGTCTCCATGGCGTTGCGCGACCTGGCTCGTCTACTTCCAACAGCGTTGGTATCGTGTGAGCGCCGTAGCCTGCGGGGATTCTGAATTCGGCGTTGGGGTGCGTAAGATGGAAAACCCGTCGCGGCAATACGTAGTAGCTCAGGAAATAGAGCTTCTGATCGATGATCACGAACAGTCGACAATCGGACGGAGTCACCGATTGTAAATAGTGAATGACGTCTCGATTCTGTTGACTGATGTTGGGCAGAACCGTGTGCCCCGAATTCAGTCGATAGACGGGCCAGTCCTCGATGCGTCTTCCCAGGCAGGCCCCGGCATGCAGGACAGCAAGTCCGATCGACGACAGCACGCACATGCGAACCAGTGTCGTCAGTGAGCGACTCGTTCCGACAGGTGCATCTGGAGTGGAGCATTTGATGGACTCGGTCACTGTGGTTGCCTCACGCCAGCCCTTGATCAGTTCCTGCGCGGCGAGAATTGCGTGGCCGCGACGCTTGGCGACAAGCGAGCTAATCAGTAGCAATGGACCTGCCGCGCGGCACAACATCCAGACTGCTTCAGCGCGTTCTGCTCGCTCGAATTCTGCAAGTGTTGACCCGGTTGACCAACTGACTGCCAGATCCACTGCGAGTTCGACTGGCAACATCCAGACGACGGCCGACACGACAATGCCGACAACGACACCGGCCCGAAGTGCAGTATGAATGGCGAGTTTCATCACGTTCCAGTGGACTCGGAGCGAGAGGGGAACCGGGAGTTACTTTCCGTTGCGTCCAACTGGTGTCGCTGTCACGTGCGCGACAACATGGGCACCGATCCGTTCTGCAAAATGGTCGTTCGCGAGTTTGTTGAAATGAATGCTATCGACGAACGCAAATCCGTCGAAACTGTTGAAAACGTCTGTCATGTCGAAGTATCGAACGCCCAGATCCTGAAGGCTCTCACCGTGGACCTGGAGCATCGGATACGCTCGCCTCACGCTCAAAGCGTAGCCATTGGCTGCCGATTCGTCGGAATCATCTGATTCATCCTGGGGAGGATAATCAGGCGATGGCTGAAGAAAATGGTAATACTCAATCTCATTGGCTTCGCACAGGCGATGCATCTGCAGCGAACGGTCAGCCCAGATTTCCGCCAGACGCGCATACATTTCGTCGTCGGACTCAAAGGTCTCTGATGGCCCGCTGGAACAGAACCGATGTCGCAGGTCCTCCATACCGTGCAGTTCCTTCTGTCCCTGCAGCGTACGTTGCTCGATCAGTGAATTCCGAAAACTCCACGTGAGCAATGCGATCGGCGACCAGCGCCATGGCGTGACTTGAACAGCGAGTTCACGACGTTGTTCGCGGCAGTAAGCAATGTACCCGATCTTGCGAAGTGCCTGCGTGTCATTACCAGTCACCGTACGTAGATGCCACGAACGGGGAAATGCGGCGAAGACGTCAGACGCGACATTTTCCGGTCCTGGAAGTGCAATTTCATTCCAGCCGTCAATGTTGATAACAACATCGAATTCCCCACCAAGCGACAAAACATAATTGAGGGACATCAGTTGCTGCGGCTGTTTGAATCCAGACAGCGCCAGTCGCACAAACTCGATCTCTCGCGCAGGGAACCGGTTTGCCAGAGCCAGCGAGAATTCGTCGCTCGACAACACGGAAAAGTTGTGAGCGACTGAACCGCCCGTGATTCCGACGATCAGTTTATCAGGCGAGCGTGTTCGGATCGGTGAGGCTGAATCGTAAAAACCGAAATCGGTGACGGAAAATCGCTGCGTGCCCTCAATACTGTAGTTGGGATTGTTGACGTGCATCACATACCCGAGATACGGGTGGATGACCTCGAATTTGGAGTCAACCTCTGCATAGTTTAAGTCGCTTGATGAGATGGCAAGCAGTCTCGTCCGCAGGCCTCGGGCACCATCGGTGACCTGTGCGTGTGCAGCGACCCACGCGATTACCTCGGCAGACATGTATACCAGCAGGAGTGCAGCGATCCGAAAAACAGTCTTCTTCCGCCGACTGAGTCCAGGCACTCCGTGCGTACCACTCTGATCGTCACTGGTTTTCGACGGCATTTGGATCTCCGAATTCCGGAAAGAACGACCACATGGATCGCGACAAGTACCGGCACGCGTGGCGTCAGGCCAGGGCCAGAACGGAATACAAATTCATCAGGAAAGTCATCTGACGCGGGGATTCTCGTACCACACGACGTTCTGGCTCTTCTGTCCGGCAATCAGCAGGTCGAGGTCTCCGTCGACATCAATGTCGGTGGCGCGGATGTCGTAGGCGGCCTGTTCCTTCGCCACGATGTGAGTCTTAAACTGACCCTTGCCATCGTTTTCGAACCACGCGGCGATCTGGCTTCCATAGGCGCAGGTCGCGGCGTCGATGTCGCCATCACCGTCCATGTCGACCACCTGCAGGCAGTGCGGGAATTCCAAGTCTGGGTTGATGTCGTGGATGGGCCATTCATCAGCACTGTCCGCCGGATGCTCGAACCAGATGACTCCGTGACCATGGCCGCGCGAAGCAATGAAGTCGACCCGGCCGTCACCGTTGACGTCGGCCTGTTGAATGTTGGTCGCTCCGGGGTGTGTGCCAGGCAGCATGTGTTTCGTGAACGGCTGCGTCGGGTCTTTGGGAGCCTCCCACCACGCGAACCACTCGCCCATTTCGGATTTGTCCTGTGCACCGCCTTTGGCTCCCATGGCAATGTCAGCTCGACCGTCGCCGTTGACGTCGCCGACGCCCATGTAGTGGCTCAGGCCCGGAGCGTCCTGGCGCGCGAAGATGGATCGGTGCCAGCTCTTCGCCGCACGCGGGTTGTTCGGGACTTTCAGCCAGGCACCGGAATAGGGGAATGGACCGACTGGCTGACCGCTGTTGGCCAGTAGATCGAGTTTGCCATCACCATCAATATCGCCCTTCAACAGGCCGTGTATGCCGTTGACTTCCTGCTCAGCGATACGCGGCGTCCACGCACCGGCAGTGGCTGACTTACCGGGGTTCTCCAGCCAGACAACCAGTCCGGGCTGGTAGCGGGCTCCGATAAAGTCCAGATCGCCGTCTCCATCAACGTCGAACGATTCGCTGTGAATAAAGTTGTGCCCCACGCCCGCGTCGATGACGACCTCAGTCCATTTCGGGGCTACGAACAGTCGTGTCTTGCCACCACTGTTACTGATGATGTCCGTTTTTCCATCGCCGGTGAAATCGCCACCGACAGCGGTGTTGCAGTGCTCACCTTCGTGAACGACGTGCTTCTTCCAGATGGCATCTGCAGCAGTGATCTGCCTGGTGGCAAGCAGCGTGATGGCACAGGTCAGCAGCAGGAAACGGTCTTGTCGCATGTTGAGCAACTCCAGGTTGATGATCAGGGTGTGCGGTCAGTGTTGAAGAAACGTTCCAGCGTCGCAGGCGAAGGTCGCTGAGTGAGCAGTGACACGAGAATCATGGCGAGACTGGTCGCCCCCACGAGAACGACGACCTGATGCAGACCGAAGAGGCTGTACTTCGGATTGGCTCCGAATCCCGAGTCCTGGAACATGTAGAACCACAGAGCCGCCATGACCAGTACTGCGGCATAAGCGCCCGCTTTGGTGAGACCTCGCCAGTACAAAGCCGCGACGATCAGCGGGAACAGACCTGAGAATCCGCTGAAGCACCAGATGCCCAGTGCGAACACTCCTGCCGGTGCGATCAGACTGAGTCCGTAACACACGGCCACGATCGCAACGACGAATGATCGGGCCATCAACACTGTGTTGCCATCGTCTCCGTCTGCTGAGGCACGGCGCCCCAGGACGTCCCTCGTGAACATTGTTCCCAGACACAGGAACTGGCTGTCGAGCGACGACATGATGGCGGCCAGAACACCAGCCGTGAGCAGCCCCGACAGAATCTCGCCCGAGTGTTTATTAACAAGGAAGCCGAGAATGGCGGTCGGCTTCAGCTCCTTGTTCGCAATGAGGTCAACAATCTGCGCATCACCAGCGGCCCACGTTCCAATCAGGACACACGGAGCCCATACGATCAGCACGAACAGGGGATGGGCAATGATCGGCAACTTGAAAGCGTTCGCATTTCGAGCAGTCAGCCAGTGCTGAAAGATGTGTGGGAACATACCAATCGACAGCGGGATCAGCAGGTATGCGATGTACTTGCTGTGTGGCATGTTGACTCGCGAAAGCTTTGACACATCAACGCTCGCACTGGCTGATTGCAGGCTGCCAATGAAGCTGTCTTCTCCACCCATGCCTTTGACGAGCACGACGAACGTGATCACCCCCAGTCCCATGAATACGACTGTCTGAAACGCGTTGGCCCAGGCCGTGCCGCGCATTCCGCCGGCAAACACATAAGTCAGCACAACTCCACAGATAATCAATGAACCGTATTGGGCGGGAATTCCTGTGACGGCCTGGATCGTGCCGCCGCCGCCGAGGATTCCGATCAGCACGTATGGCACGATCAGACCCACGGCAACCGGGAACAGCACCCAGGCGATGCGGCGGCTTTCCAGGCGATCCTGGAAGAATTCGATCTGTGTCGTGTATCCGTACCTGCTTCCCAGCGACCAGACCTTGAGTCCGATAAAGTAGAAGCACAACGGGTGCAGCAGCGCGCTGGACGACGCCATCAGGCCGTAGACGCCGATGCCGTTCACGAAGGAATAGCCCGTCGAACCGACCAGCGAGAACGCTGTCATCGTGGTCCCGAACAGGGACATCAGCAGCAGGAACGGGCCGATCGAGTGACTCGCCAGCAGGTAGTCGACACTCGTGCCTTTAAACAGTCGATTGGAGCTGACTCCCAGCACCAGCAGGATGCACAGGTAGGCGATGATGATGACGAGGGGAGTCATAGCGAGGACCCTCCGTCATCAGTTTTCGCGTCTTCTTCGGAGACGGGCCACGCGCACTTTACGGCGCAGAACCAGAAGGCCGATGCCACCAGCGACAACACGATGTGGTACAGCAGGCCGATCGGCAGCCAGCCAGCAACGAGAGTCGGGTCGTCCCAGAACCAGAAGTCGTGATGCAGCAGGACCAGTGCGATCAGCACCAGCCAGAGGGCCGTTCTCATTTGTTATCCGCTCCGCCTACGTCAAAGGTCGAAACAATACCAGCGGATTGTTCAGGCTCGCGGTGATGTCAGCAAGGAACGTTGCACTCCGCGCGTGTCCTCGACATGGACATGCGTGAGATCGGTGGCAAATCTACTCCCGGTCCACGACGCCTGCCTTTGATCGGCGCATGGAAAAAGCAAAGCCCCGAAAGACTGAGCTTTCGGGGCTTTGGTCGGTCTCTGGAGATGACGTTTGTGCGCGGGCCGCGGCAAGCTGCAGGAAAATCGGTCCGATGATCGAAGCTGACCTATTCGACAGCGTCGAAGTCAGCGTCGGTCAGGCAGGCCCACCGGTGATAAATCTGCTGCTCTTCACAGCGGTCGACGTACGACTGTGGAATCGCCGCGACAACGGCCTCGTCCCATTCGACGAAATACCGGTACGGGGCCTTACGGCCGGAAACTTCCACAATCTGTCCCGTCCAGCCAGCGAAGGAGATGTCCGGGAAGTCTGGCGAAACAACCGCGTCGCGAACGCGAATCGGAGTTCCAACCTTGAGCTTCACCGTCTTCTTCTTTTTCGCGGGCTCAGCATCAGCATTGCTTCGGGAAATTGCGGTCAGGCTGCTCATGAGTCTGTCCTGAAGCTGGAGTAAACACGTCCCTGTGATCACCTGATCAATGCCCCAAGGGGGCGGGACTCTAGCAGGGGGCCACGGAAGCGGAAACACGGTTTTTGAAAAGTTCACACAGTGGACCGGACACTCATCCGGCCCTGACAAATCTCGCTTTCAATGAGGATCGACGACTGGTCCCGCGGAAGAAATCTGCGGTCCCGGATGCGCCGGATCGGCGTCACTCGTAGCGACCTGGGGCTGGCCCGTCGTTTGCCAGGTCGGTGTGACGTATGCGGTTGTTACGGGAAATGCAGGCCATTCGGCGGCGACCGGTGTCCCGAGTGGCTGACTGGCAATAACGGTCGCTGCTCCAGCTTGAACACTCGGCCGGGCCCGCACGTTGTGCGAACCGGTCAGCGAGGCGATTCGGCTCTTCACCTGCGGCTGAAAGTAGTCCTGATACAGCGACCGCTGGTACATGGCGACAGCCTCGCCGGACCGTCCCTGGTCCTGGTACACCTGTCCGAGGTGGGCGAGTGCTGTGGCGTTGTTCGGTTCGATCTCCAGTGCCTGTCGCAGGTTCTGCTCGGAGGCAGCGTGATTTCCGGTTTCGCGGTTCAACCATGCCAGCTCGACCTGTGGCTGGGCGATGTAGGGCTGCGTCTCCGACCACATGGCAAGCATCGACGCGGCTTCCGGTGTGCGACCCTGTTCGCTCAGCAACCGGGCATAGCTGTGGTACGTTGGCTGGTGCATGGGATCGATGTTCAGAGCCTGACGATAGAGCTGCGCCGCCTGTTCCGAGTTGCCCTGTTTCCAGTGTGCCGTCGCGAGATTCTGCACGTAGTCCGCATTTTGTGGATCGTCGACGGCAGCCATGTTGAAGTGCCGTGCGGCTTCGGCGTAGTTCCCCTTCTTGAAGTGGTGCATGCCGATTGTGTTACGCGAGTGGCCGTTCATCATGCCGCATCCAGTCATTGCGACAGTCAGACTGGCAATCAGCGCGCAGCCGATGACTCGTGATGGGTCCATGCGCCCGATACTCCAGAGTTTCAGCGGGGGGGTTGTGGTGACGGGGAATCCGTCGAAGATGAGCAACAGCGGGGAGGGCACTCAACAATGGATTGAGTGGCGAACGTGAAGAAAGGTCTCGGTTCGGAGAGGATCCGAAGATGGGATGTGTCTCAGGGGCGGGCAGATTAGTCAGGCCTCGAAAGTGCCGCAATACCGTTTTAGCAGTGAATTCCGACTCGGGTGCGGGGTAGCAACCTTCAGTGTTACGACTGGCTGAGGTTCGTTGTGAAATCATGACTTCGAAATCCTGGGCCGTACGGGCGAAGCCGCATGATCGGTCGGCAAGTCAGGGTCTTCTATGGCACTGTTCGTCAATCCTGAAACAATGGACGACTTCAATTAAGCCCGTTCTTAGAAGGCGAACCTCAGCATGCACCGACTCGGATGCCGACACGAGGACCACCCTTCAATCGGGCGGCGCCGGCTGTTGCAGGTCGGCAGCATGAGTCTGGTCGGTATGGGGCTGGCCGATCTGCTACGACTTGAATCGCAGGCGAACCCTGCATCGCAGCATGCGCCGGGAACCGCTCGATCCGTCGTGTTCATCTTTCAGTCCGGAGGTCCATCTCAGCATGAGACGGTCGATCCGAAGCCCGAGGCCCCGGACCTGATCCGCGGCGAGTACGGCACAACGCAAACCGGCCTGCCGAGCGTGCATTTCTGCGAGTACCTGCCCAGGCTGGCGGCTCGGACCAACATGTTCTCGGTCGTTCGTACAATGCACCACACTGCCGAGCGGCAGTTTCGCAACGAACACAATAGTTGCCACTACCTGCTGCACACCGGAACGACCGCACTGCCGACGGGTGATACGAACGCGTCGATCCCACGGCCGCGACCCGGACGGATCACCTGGCCGTCGATCGGTTCGATGATCGCCTACGCGGCACCGACCGCGGGGCAGATCGGATTGCCGGCGATGGTCGAACTCCCACGCGCCAATCTCATGAAGTATCCGGGCCGCGAATCCGGTCTGCTGGGTCCGAAGTTCGACAGGCTGGGTGTCGATCTGGCGGCGAAGTGCAACGCGAAAGATGCGGCTGGCTCGTGCCCCAATTGCTTCAGCCATGACGACCCGAATCTCGACCCGGAACGGGCTGCCGGTCCAGGTCCGAAAGCATGGTGGGACAACAGCAGTTGCCGAACCCCCGATTTCCATCTTCCGAATCTGGGCGTCCTCGAAGGTGTCTCGCTGCCTCAACTGATGAGTCGTGACACGCTGCTGGGACAGCTTGAGCAACTGCGTCACGGCATTGACCGGGCGGATCATGCCGGCAGGCTGGCAGCGTGGGATGCCCAGCGAGTTCAGGCGATGCAGATTCTGCTGGCCTCGCGTCCAGGCCGCGACAATCCATTCGATCTGACTCAGGAACCGGACAGCATTCGCGACCAGTACGGCCGCGAAGAATGGGGCCAGGGATTTCTGGCAGCCCGCCGTCTGGTCGAAGCTGGCGTGCGAATGGTGCAGGTCAACCTGCGCGGCTGGGACACTCATCAGAATGCGTTTCGCGATCTGAAATCAAAACTGCTCCCGTCGATCGATCATGCTCTGAGTGGTTTTCTGGACGACCTCGCGGACCGTGGACTGCTGGACGAGACACTTGTCGTCATGTGTGGCGAGATGGGACGCACGCCGCGGATTTCTCCGATCAGCCCGAATGGAAAAAACGCATCGGGCGAGCCGTTTACTCCAGGACGTCATCACTGGGGTGATGTGTTTCCCTGCTGGTTTGCCGGAGGCGGAATCCAGCCGGGTCGCATCATCGGCCGAACGGATCGACACGGAGGACTTCCCGAATCAGAAGCGTTTACTCCCGAGGATCTGGCCGCCACGATCTTCCACTGTCTGGGAATCGGCAGTGACCGGGAGTTTCATGATACGGGCGGCCGACCGTATCGCATCCATCGCGGAAAACCGATCCGTGCGCTGTTGTGATCGACTGGTCGCTACAGTCTGACGCCACTCGGTCGCAACCATGTATCAGGCGAGTCTCACGCAAAGTCGCCAAGGCGCGAAGCAGACTAGGTTTTGACTTCGCGACTTCGCGTCTTTGCGTGAAACAAAATTCATCCTGGGAGTTCAGAACATGTCGAACCAACACTCATTGCTTCAACGTCCGGAGTTCGTCTCTCAGCCTCGACGTGACTTCCTTAAACAGGCAGGAGCGATTGCCCTGACGGCATCGGGCTTGCCGCTTTTCTCCGCTGAGTCGTCTGCCGCGTCCGTTCAGAAGACGCCCGAAACACTCGTCAGCATTCTGTACGAAACATTGAAGCCGGCTCAGAGAAAGGCTGTCTGTTTCGACTGGGGTCATGTTGCTGGAAAACAGGGTCTGTTGCGGACGCGATTGGAAAACAACTGGAAGATTACAAAGCCGTCCATCAAGAGCAGTTTTTTTACAGCCGACCAGCAGCAACTGATTCGAGACATCTTTGAGGGCATGACGCATGAAGACTGGCACAAACGCTGGGACCAGCAGTTGAAAGACGATGTCGGCGGATTCGGCAATCGCCAGTCGATCGCTATTTTCGGACAGCCCGGCACTGACCAGTTTGAGTTTGTCCTCGCCAGCCGCCACATGACGCTGCGGTGCGATGGCAACAGTGCCGAACACGTCGCATTCGGCGGACCAATCCTCTACGCGCATGACGGTGAGGGCACGTTCGAGAAGCCACACCACCCGACCAACGTCTTCTGGCATCAGGCGCTTGCAGCCAACAAGCTGTACGAGATATTCGACGGCAAACAGCGCAAGCAGGCGTTGGTCACGAATGGCATGCCTTCCGAAGAGCTGGTTGGGTTTCGCGGATCGAATGGAAAGTTCGACGGCATCCCCGTCACCGACTTCTCGGCGGACCAGAAGGAACACCTGCAATCCGTCCTGAAGCTGCTGCTGGAACCGTTCCGCCAGTCCGACCAGGACGAAGTCACGCGTTGCCTGAAAGTCCAGGGCGGTCTGGATGCCTGCCGACTCGCCTTTTACAAGGAAGGTGACCTTGGCAAAGACGGAATCTGGGACAACTGGCGTCTGGAAGGTCCGTCGTTCGTCTGGTACTTCCGCGGCAAGCCTCATGTCCATGTGTGGGTCAATGTCGCCGACACGCCCGACATCGAACTGAACTCTTACCAGGATTCTGTGGGTGTGTGAGGCATCCGGTCGTTCCGGGCGCCGCCTTCCACGCATCAATCCGGGTTGATACGATCAAACTCTGTAACGCGGGTGATGGGCGTCGTCCTCACTCTTGCCGTTCAGCCACTTGGAACAATTCGCAAGGTCGAACCATGAAAGCGTTTGCTCTAAGCGTCGTGATTGCCCTGCTTCCCGCTGTGATGCTGCAGGCTGAAGAGAAGAAGGAAGCTAAGAAGTCCGTTAAGAAAGAAGCCCCGAAGGTCGAGAAGACTGTGAAGATTGGTGCTCAGGCGCCCGACTTCCAGATCAAAGACTCGAACGGCAAGCTGATCAAGCTGTCTGACCTGACGAAAAAGGGTCCGGTGCTTGTCCGGCTGACGTGCGGCTGCAAAGGCTGTGACCGCGAGCTGGCGTATTTCCAGACGCTCCACAAAGCCTACGAAGGCCAGGGCCTGACGAGTCTGGCCATCTTCCGTGAACCGGACAAGAAGGTCGAAGGCTACGTCAAAGAGAAGAAGCTGAAGATGCTGTACGCCGTTGATTCGAAAGGCGAATCGTGGAAGGTGTTCGAAACGAAATCGATGCCGTCCAACTTCCTGATTGAAAAGGGTGGCAAAGTACGCTCGATCGCAACGGGTTGCGATCCCAGTGGACTCCTGGCCAACAACGTGTCGAAGTTCGTGGCCGAACTGCTGAGTACGAAGAAAATCGACGTTCAGAAAAAGACAAACGAAGCGAAGAAGGCTTCTGAGAAGAAACCTGCCAGCAAGTAAAAGTTACTCCGGCAGCTGCGATGAAATGCACCAGCGATCGCGGACACTCGATGAGTGGCCGCGATCGTTTTTCATACCCGGACAGTCTATTTAAACGGGCCAGAACTGCTTACTGCGATCGACCGGAGTGCATTATCGAGAGTCGCGTCACGCGACCCGTCGTTTGGAAGAGTTGAATCTGTCGACCATCTGAGGACCCACCCCATGCTGCGCCTGCTATTCGCTTCGTCCGTTCTTGCCGCTGCTGGACTGACCGCCATTCCGAACCCCGTCTCACCGGATCCGGAAGGTGTGCGACCCATTGACGCGGTCGACACGGTGTTCATCGAACACATGACCTGGATGGAGGTCCGCGACGCCATGCGAAGTGGCAAGAAGACAGTGATTGTCGCCACTGGTGGAGTCGAGCAGAACGGGCCTTACCTGGTCACGGGCAAGCACAACGTTGTGCTGCGCGGCACAACAGAGGCCATTGCCAGGAAGCTAGGCAATGCGCTTGTCGCGCCCATCGTGCCGTTCGTTCCTGAAGGCGACATTGATCCGCCCACCGTCCACATGAAGTACCCGGGAACGGTCAGCGTTACCGAAGAAACGTATCGAGCGTTGCTCACTGACATCTGCAGCTCATTCAAGACACATGGCTTCGAACACATTCTGCTGATCGGTGACAGCGGCGGTAATCAATCCGGTATGAAAGCAGTGGCTGCAAGTCTCAACGAAAAGTGGTCGGACGGGGGTCCGCGGATGCACTTCATTCCCGAGTACTACGACTTTGGTTCTGTTGCAAAATGGCTCGAGGAGCAAGGCATTGAGCAGAGACCGGAGGGACTCCATGACGACTTTGCGATGACAGCGATGATGATGGCCGTCGACCCGGACAGCGTGCGCACACAGCAGCGAATCAAAGCCGACCGATTTCGCATCAACGGAGTCGATCTGGCGCCAGCAGAACGGACCATTAAGTGGGGACGCCGAATTATCAACTTTCGAGCAGACGCGACTGTAAAGGCGTTGCAGGCGTCAATCGGCAAGAAGTAGTCGCACTGTGCCACGTCCTTAGTCCCCGCGACAAACCAAATTCTGGCGAATTCGACTACCCGATTAGTCATCACTCCCGCACGAAGACCGCTCACGCCACGAACCAGGCGTCGCCGCCCGAAACATAACCTTGCCGCAGAATTTGCGGCAGGATCAACCGTCGAGCATCCTCGGCTCCAACGGCGATGATGAGTGGCGTGCCATCCGCAACTGGCATGTCAGTGGGATGCCAGATTCGAACTCCGTGGATTTGTTCGTTGACCTTGCGCTGATTGACGTCGTAACCACGTCGAACATTGATCTTCCGATCGCGCAGCCAGCGGAGCCACGGTTTGCCCGTTTGACCGACTCCCCAGATGTCGACGCATCGAACACCTCTCAGCGGACCGGCCAGTAGATGCGATTGCCGACAACGCATGAACGCTTCCCGAGAATAGCGGGAGTCAGTTCGCGTCAGTCTGTCCGGATGATCTGTCCAATGAAACAACACTTCGCGGACTTTGCCAAACTGCATGCCGAGGGCGGCAGCGCGCAACATCACGTCGTAGTCTTCGGGAACATCGGTGTCACGAAAGCCCAGTTCGAAGTAGCTCCGCCGTGCCAGAATCGTCGGATTGACCAGCGGGAATTCCACGAATCGAAGTGCGGATATCTGGTTGGCTTCGATAGTTTCCGTGTTGATCCAGCGTTCATAGCGACGCATCGAATTGACAGCCTGTGACGTTTCGTCCCGGATGCGAATCTGGCATCCCACCACATCGAGATTCGATTCGTGAAGTCGTTGAAGTTGCTTCTCGAGTCGTAGTGGGTCCGAGACGTCGTCAGCATCCATGCGAGCAATGAACGGCGCTACGGCAAGCTCGGTCGCCGCATTAGCCGTTGCGACAACACCGCGATGTGCGCATTGAATCAAGCGCACCCGTGGGTCCGGTAATCCCCTCACGACGGCAACGGTGTCGTCCGTCGATCCATCGTCCACCACGATCAACTCCAGATCGCGCAGCGTCTGATCGAGGATCGAGCGCACCGCTCGTCCGATCGTCCGGCCACCATTAAAGACCGGCAGCACGACAGAGACTTCAGGCATGTAATCAGGTGGTTTCCGCGACCGGGCCGTTTGCTGTTTGTTTCTGCAGGTCCGTGTGACGACACATCACCCTGCGTACTTCTGAGAGTTTAGTCGCTACGCCGAACGCTCTGCCTCAACGCGCCATGTATGGCGAGGCGACCGAATCATGTCGGACCGAACTGCGAATCGCGGCAAAAACCCGAGCGTGAAATGGAATCAGTCATTGTGCGGCGCGAATGAGCGTTACTTCGTGCGGGTTGCATCGGCTGGATTGAAAATCCGCTGCGGCGAAAACTCCCGGTCAATCACTCCCGGCCGCGCCGCACCGGCGTTTGGCGCGCATGCTTTCGGTGAGTATCCGGAACTGTCGAAACGCAAGAGTACGCACAGACGAATGCGGTGACTCTGCTGAGTTACCGAAACCGATTCTGGTATCCCAACACCGAGGGGAAAGTAATGAAGAGACTTTCGAGCGCAAGCGGCCTGGCTGTCCTGACAATGGCTTTGCTGACGGCATCGTCGGCTGTTTCCAACGCTGATGATCAACTGCTGGCAGCCAACCCGGCGAAGAAACGGGCGGCAATGGCGACGCGTCCGCTTCAGGTGACGATGGAACTGGCGTCGCAAACCAACTCGGAACTTAAAGGCCGCCTGTTGGAATTAACTGAGCTGTCCGTAGAAACGGCGTTCGGCACGGCGACGATCCCGCTGCACGCAGTTGTCGGTATGCGGCTGCCTCAGAAGGACTCTCCGATGACCACCGTCCTGCTGACGAACGGCGACTCAGTCACTGGTACGACTGAACTCGGCAAGCTGTTCGTACACACGGACTGGGGCAAGGCAGAAGTCGAGGCTGCCAACATCGTGTCGATCGTGTTCAAAGAGGGGCTGACATGGACGATGGAAACGCGTCTGAACGGTGAACGCTGGACGCTGATCGAGCAGCCGCAGCAGGTCTACTACCAGTACTAATGGCGCAGCGCAGCGGAAAGACGGCTGTCTCGAAGGCCGGCATTTTGCCGGCCTTCATCGTTTGAACGGCACTTCGACGTTCTTCTACTCGTGCGATCGGCCTGCCAGACCTGACTGCACTTCAAGCCGATGGGAGCAGGCAGTATTGTCTGCCAGCAGGGTCAATCTCATCTGCGGAAAGTAAGGACAGTCACCATGAAGATCAGCGAGTCCTATCGGGACGGCATTCTCGTTGTGGGCTTTGACGGCGATTCCGACGCATGGTCCGTACCTGGGGTTCGGGAGCGGCTTGTCGAACTGCTCACGAACGCCTCGGGCGTTGTTGTATTTGATCTGAGTCACGCCGAAGGAATTGACGACGGTGGCGTATCATTGTTGTGTGATTGCAAGCGGCGACTTGTGGCGCGAGGCCAGGACCTGATTATTGGTGGCGAGCAGGAAGCTCTGAAAGCCCCACTTCGCAAAGCTCACCTGATCGGATCGATCAGCGCCGCAAGTATCGATGAGGCAATCACGATGGCGTCCCCAACCATGGACATCGATCCGTCGAGTCTGCTGAACGATCTCGACGACGAGGAGCTCTGATTCGTCGAGTTCGACAGTGCCATACACGGGCATGCGTACCAGTTCCCCGTCCGTCTGGCCCAATCAGATTGGGGCGGGGGCTTCCGGGTCTTCGAAGCCTGGCACGAGGGCGGCGGTCATTCGCGGAATGCTGGCCACGTTTTGAATTCGCATCCATTCCTCGCCCTGCGTCCGAAGCCGATTGCCCTCATCATTCGGGAGCACCTGTCCGAGCCGAATTCGACAGGCCGCGGCCCACGCTTCCATTCCGACTTTGTCGAATCCGTCGGTCGCGCGTCGCAGTAGACGTGTGGTTTCACTTCCATCGCCATCAACAGATGCCAGGCCGGCGAGAATCGCGTCGGACTGCGGTGTTGCCCATTCAATCTTCATCCGGGCCAGTCTGTTTGCATCACGGCGCGCACTCCGTGCCAGTTCCGTTCGCATCCGGTCGTCGAATAGCGCTGCGACGGCCGCCCGGCCACGGAACGCAAAATAGCCGATCTCGGCAATTCGAACCTCAAACAGCAGTGACTTCTTCATGTCACGGTAGTGATTTGTCAGGCCATCAAACGCATCCTCGGGGCGGCCACGGTAGATGCTGATCATCGATCGCACTGCCGCACCCAGATAGTGCTGAATATGAAACCCGCTTTTCGACCACCGCGCCAAATTGAGTTCGAGCGCCTCTTCTGCACCGTCTGGGTCGCCTGCAGCGAGTCTTGCCCACGCGAGTGAAAAAACGGCCTGCGTCGTTGCGGCGTAGACATCTCCTCGGTCCTGTGCATCCAGGAGTGCGACTTCCGAATACGGTGCGAGTTCGGTGAAGAGACCTCGATACGCCAGAGACCATGTCAGGAAAATCTGTGACGAGTCTCGTTCCCAGGCGACACCCGTGCAACGCGTTCGAAAAATCCTGTCCGCGGATCTCGCATGCTGCACACCCAGCTCGAAATTACCCATGCACAGGCCTCTACATGCGGTCGCAAGTTCAACCATTCCCAGGCAGTAAGGATCGTCCGTGCCAACGGCAACTTCTCGGGCAAGCTTCAAGAGTGCCTCGCTCTGCCTCAATTCGAATCGAAAACGTGAAGAGGCCATCACACCGGCTTCCCACGCGAGTAGTGTGGCGATACGAGTTGGCTCACCGCTGTTCAACGCCAGCCGCAATGCTTTTGCGAGAACGCTCGCCCCTGAAATCGTGTCGAACAACGAGAGTGCTTTGGATGCATTCCAGGCGATGTCGATCTTCAGAAGATCACGAGGGTCGACTTCGTCGATGGTCTTCTGTCGAAACCGGTTCCCGCGGTACCAGTGCCGCATGCGTTGCCAGCCAAGTGCCATTAGCGCGGCCGTGGGGGAGTCGGGCAGTTTGAAGCCAATGCGACCGAGTGCCCGTTGAAGCAGTCGCCGACCACGTCCGATCCTGGCACCGGTGCAATAGTGAAAAGCTGCCAGACCCTCGAGGACGAGCTGCTCACGACCCTCGCAGTCTGTTGAAACCGCCTGGTACTCGTCGGCGGCAGCCGTGCCAAGCCCCGCGTTCGCAAGTGCGTCAGCCAGCTTTCGTCGCAACGAGAGCCGACTCGCACCGCGCTCCGGGCTGAATTCAAGCGCCCGGCGATACAGATGTGCGGCCCGGGAAAACGCGAGAGCGTCCGACGCGATCTGCGCCGCCTTCTCGTAGTAACGGCCAGCCTGTTCGAGGTCGTGCGCCTGGTAATAACAGTCGGCCAGCATCTCAGGGTCGGTCGACTCGTCGGTCACCAGTGACGCGGCCAGATTTCCGTAAAGCCGACTGCGAGTCGGAGGATCGATGTTGGCTGAGACACTTTCGCGAATCCTGTCGTGAAACGTCGCAACCTCATCATCGAGACCAGTGCCCGTCGAACGTATGAAATGACCGCTATAGAGTGGCTTCAGTGAGCGCGGTTCGATCTGCACAAGTTCGCTCGCCCGAAATGCATGCCGCATCGCAATCGGTCGTCCAGCGACCGCGATGACGTTTAGCAGGCTGCGAGCCGACTGCGGCAGCTCGCAGGCACGAGCGTGTAAGACGGCGTCGAGACCGGCAATGGAGTCGTCGGGCGAACTCAGCTTACGTCCCAAGCCAATCCACCGGACAAGCTCCTGCACAAAGTAAGGGCTGCCGCCGGAGTCCTGCACGATCTGTTCAATCGCGTCATCGGAAAGCGATTGATCCGCAGGGAGCACCTGTGCGACGAGTTCTCGAACGTCTTCTGAACCGAGTGGGCGAAGTCGAATCGTCTCCAGAGTGATGCTCCTTGAGTCAGAAACATGGAGTGACCCCGGTGAGGCAACGGGAGCTCGGCTTCTTCGTCTCCACTTGGCTTCCCGCAAGGTTTTCAGGCACGGACTCGTGTCGACGTACTCACCGCGAAAGGCAAGGACCAACATGACCTGCGGCGGGGGATCTGACTGAAGAACTTCGTTGAGCAGTATCGCACTGTCGGCGTCACCCCACTGCAGGTCGTCGAGCGAGAGAATCAGTGGCCGTGTCTGGCCTATGCGATGCAGCAGTTCTTTCAGAGCAACAAATGCGCGATGGCGCATGGCGCGAGGATCGCCGACGTTGTCGCTCTGTAACACTCGCTCGTCGATCAACTTGACCTGTCTGAGTACTGGGAAAAGCCGGGCTAGAAGCGAAATATCTTCCACGAGTATTTCGTCGGTCTGTTCGACGGGCAGGCGCAGGAGGAAACGCGTGAGTTCATCGACCAGACTGTCGATCCCTTTGTAGGGAACGGATTCCTGTTCGTAGCACCGTCCGCAAAGAACGATTGCGTCGTGCTCCTGCTGGACACGCTTCAGAAACTGATCAACAAGCGCGCTCTTCCCCATACCCGATAGCCCATCGACCTCGACAACGAATGTCCGGCCGACAAGCACACCGCGAAATGCCTCGTGCATCGCGTTCAGTTGAGCCTCACGTCCAACGAATGGAATCTCGGAGGCCGATTGCAGGTCTTCCTGAGTCAGTGCTGTGACCGAAAGTCGTTCCAGTACATCGTGTCCGGTGGGGCGGTCGTCTGGATTTCTGGCCATCAGATCGAGGCACAGTTGTCGCAGGTCCTCCGGAATGTTCGGGGCCAGGTCGGCGGGGTCCGGTGCCTGCTCTCGGATTTTTCTGCGCAGCAACTTCAGGAGACCGCCCTGAAACGGCAACTGTCCGGTAAGAGCCTTGAAGAGCATTGTGCCGACGGCATACCAGTCGCTGGATTCGCCGAGCGGTCGATTGAGCGCCTGCTCGGGCGCCATGTAGGCGGCTGTTCCCGATACGGACTGATCCAGCGTCTGATAAATTCCGCTCGACTCAATCTTCTCTGGCGATCCTTCCGGCAGTTCACCCAGTTCGGGTTGCCCGGACTGCTCCATTTGCACAACGAGTCCGAAGTCGAGCAGCACGACATGCCCGTCGTCTTCGACCAGAACATTCGGCGGCTTGATATCGCGGTGAAGTTTGCCCGCCGAGTGCAGGGCGTACAGTCCTTCCGCGAGCTGCCCGAACGCGTTCCGCAGACGCACCAGGTCACAACCCGGCGGATGAGGGTCGTCTGAACGAGTGCCATCCGGGAGAGGCTCTCGTCGAGATGCACTCTGTTGACCGGCAGCCGACTGTTCGTCAGGTGTTCCCGGGGCCAGTTCGTCGAGTGTCTGAGCGTCTGCGATCGACTCCGGCATCAGGTCGTCTGGTCGGACGTAGTCCATCAGGTGCTGGCCGGGAACGTAGTCCATCGTAAAAAACCAGACGTCATCATCCGCGACCAGTTCGTGGAGGTGAATGAGATTCCGATGGTCGATTCCAGCCAGTGACCGGAACTCCTGTTTGAAACGAAACAACGCCCGGGGATCAAGGGCCTTGAGTGTCTTCAGTGCGACGCGCACGTTCCGCTCACGGTCAAAGGCGTCATAGACAACGCCCATGCCACCCGCGCCGAGTATCCCGTTAATCTGGTAACGGTCCGTTCCGGCGAAACTACCGCCTGTCGCATCTGTCATCAGTTCTGCGATCTGTTGTTCACGTTTGCAAAATGCCTGCCGACACCGAGTCGCGGCCCGCGTTATATGCGGTGCGGGAAACCGCACGATCATGTGCCAGCCTGCTCCCACGACGGAAAGTCTCGCACTTGCCTGTGCGTGGTGTAACGCGAGCTTCACGTCGACGTGGACGTTTTCCTGCAGGCCATCAGTCGAATCCCCCGGATGAACACACGGACCAGGTCAGGAATGCAGAGGGAACAAGCAGGTTCAACAAACCATATCGACTGAATCGGAAGGCTCCGTGGTAAGAATGCGCATCCGGGCCGCAAGCTGAGGCGAGATTGCCCGGTAACTCGGTTACGAATCGTCGTGCCCGAGGAAACGGACGATGCCACCGGGGTCAGTTGCGTCGACCAGGTGATACCGAAGCAGTCGTGCTGGTGGTAACGGTCGTCATGGTGTCAGCAATTCCGCACGCCGCCGGAAGCGGGTAGTTCAAATGTTCCTCACGTCGGACACTTATTCTGGTCCGCACCAACATTGTATTGTGAGACAGAAAGCGGATTTGGCACGAGACGACGCCGAGCCAGGCGATGTTGTGATGTATGATTGCATGTAGCTGCGGCTCCGTTCGGATGATTTCCTCGCAGGCCTTGAATCAACGTCACTTCGCCTCGCACATATTTGCGGAGATCCGCACTGATGCCTCTGGATGAGACGCAGAATACGGACGGAGCGACGGTGGAGCAGCTAACCACCGAGCAGAAGCGACGCTGGTCGTCCGGTAACGCCGTCACCGTGGAAGAACTTCTGCGCGAGTTTCAGCATCCCACTCCGTGCACCTCCGATCTGGCACAACTGGCATTTGCCGAATACGAACTCCGACGGTCCTCGGGCGACCACTACAACGTCGAAGACCTGTTTACGCGATTTCCGGAATGCGAGGAGGAAATCCGACGGCTGTTGAATCTCCGACGGCTGTCGGAGATTCAGATGCTGGAAGCTCCCGAGACACTTGTTGAGTCCACTCCGAAGGTGAAAACCGTCGTGGAGGATCACAGCGGTGCCCAGGCGAAACGCGATGTGGATGTGTCAGATGCAGACGATCTGTCAGACATGGATGCAACCGTCGACGGCAGTGGAGCTCCCAGAGATTCCGCCGCTGATATAACACAAGCGACCGTTGTTGACGCGACGGTGGATGCTCAGTCAACGCGTTTTCTGGCAACTCGAGTGACACCGGGGAAGCCCAAACATCCCCAGACGTTTGCGAAGCCGAGTGAATCGCAGGCGGATCGTTTCGAGCTGAGGGACGAGATCGCCCGCGGCGGTATGGGTCGCATCGTTCACGCCTACGACGAACGCATCAGGCGCGACGTCGCGTACAAGGAACTGCTGCCCCGCTCCGCGAAGAATCGAGATGCACGCAGCCGCTTCGTTGAAGAGGCTCAGATCACCGGACAGCTTGAGCACTCGGGAGTCGTGCCTATCTACGAGATGGGGATCAACGACGAAGGCGCCCCCTATTACGTGATGAAGCTGGTTCGGGGTGAGACGTTCGAAGACGCGATTCGGACGTGGCACGCCATGTCGGAATCCGATCCTCATCGGCGTGTGGCATTCAACGCTTTGCTGCGGCACTTCATCGACATTTGCAACACTCTGGCATTCGCACACGAGAACGACGTCCTTCATCGTGACCTGAAGCCACAGAACGTGATGCTGGGTGAGTTCGGAGAAACTCTTGTTCTGGACTGGGGTCTAGCCAAGGTCCTGAAGAGCGATTCGAAAACTGAAGCCGACTCGACCGATGACGAATCAGACCTGGATTCCGACCTGGACGAAGAGGACTCACTCGGGCCTGACGAGTCACTTCCAGAGCAGGGCTACGGTGCGACTCTTGAGCCGTCGCGTGGTGACGGTTCCGACACTGGAATTCCAAAGGTGCGTGCTGAAACATCCATGGCACGTACCGTCTCGACGGATGAGCGATTTACACAAACACGACATGGCAGCATTCTGGGAACGCCGACCTACATGTCTCCCGAGCAGGCCCGCGGGCGGCATGATCGATTGGATGCTCGCAGCGACGTCTATGCACTCGGGGCGATTCTCTATCGCCTGTTGGCTGACCAGACAATTGTCGGAAAAGTGAAAAGTCCGCGAGCTGCGTTGAGAGCTGCGCGAGACGGAGAGGTGACGCCTCCGCGGGAAATCAAGCCGGAGATTCCCCGTCCGCTGGAAGCCATCTGTATGAAGGCCCTGCAACGGGGCGTGGACGACCGGTATCAGACCGCTCTGGAGTTAAAGAACGACGTCGAGGCGTGGCTGGCCGACGAACCGATTTCAGTCTATGTGGAGCCGCTGCCGCAGCGGGCATGGCGGGTTATCAAGCGCCATCGAATCGCCGTTGCCGTCACTGCCGCCGTTCTATTCACGGCGATTGTCGTACCTATTACGGTGGAGAGATTCCGCCATATTGAAATCACGGCATCGGTCAACGAGTTGATAGCAAAGGCCGACGTCGCGGAGGAGCAACAGCAGTTCGAGTCCGCTCAGTCGTTGCTGGCTCAGGCGGAAGGACTGGTTTCCAATGATCCGCAACTGGCTGATGTCGCGCGCGACGTCAGCGACCGTCGGCGTCGGCTGGAAGAACGGCTGCGGAAGCAGGCCATCGCTTCACGGGAGCAGGCCATTGTCGCCCGGAACCAGGCAGTCGAGAATTCGCTGCTGGCGGAAGCTCGACGTCTGGTGGCCGAGTCGCGTTCCGCACAGGTCGACAAACCTCGATTGAGCCTGTTACTGGCGGGTGAAGCTGTTGAGCTGTCGCGCCGTACGGGACGCGATGTTGTGCCTGAAGCCGTGCAGAATCTGCACGATGTCATCGGCAAATTCGGAGGTCGAGGCCTGCAGCAGCACACTGGTCCGATTCGCGCACTGACAGTGAGCGCGGATGGCCAATGGATGCTGTCCGGAAGCGCCGACCGGCGGGCCAGGTTGTGGCGACTGGATGAAGCCGGCGACTCTGCTGAACTGTTCGGACACGAGGGAACCGTAACGGCGGTCCTCATGACTCCCGACGGGCGATACGCCGTGACAGCGGGTGATGACGGTGCCGTTGCTCTGTGGGACGTCAATCTCGATGAGCAGCCTGACCCGGTACACGTGCTGGTCGCCAGTGAGCTACCCGTAACCTGCATCGCCGTCAGCCCCGACGGTCGCTGGCTGGCGACATCTGGACTTAGTACCGACATCCGAATCTGGGACCTGACAGCGGATGAACCTGATGCCCTGGTGAAGCAGCTCGAAGGGCACAGCGACGCGGTCAATACGCTGCAATTCAGCGCTGACGGCAAGACGCTGTTCAGTGGAAGTGACGACAAGGTTGTTGCCGCGTGGCCGATTCCTGTCGAGGACGAACCACCCGTTCCGACTCGCCTGCTGACAGGCCATGGTGCAGGTGTCACCACTCTTGACCTGTCGGACGATGGAAAGTGGCTGGTTTCCGGTGATGCGGACGGCAGTGTGCGCGTCTGGCAGACGAATGATGCTGATGATCCCGAACCGATTGTGCTGACCACTGGCCGACACGCAGTCGCCCGTGTTCGATTCGCTCCGGATTCGGGGTTGTTCGCGGCCGCCACAGCCAAAGGTGAGTGTTCGATCTGGGAGATCACAGGATCGGCGTGTGAACAGGTGGCTGTCTTGTCTGATCACACGGCCGCCATTAACGACATGCTCTGGCTGACGTCACCATTGAGAATTGTCACTGCGTCCGACGACCGCACGGTCCGTATTAAGAACTGGCCCAACGACTCGGATTCACCGAGCTCGGTACTGCGTGTCCACGAAGACAGCGTGTGGGCGCTGGCCGCATCGGAAAACGGAGACACCCTGGCTGGCGGTGCTCTCGACGGCGCGATCCAGGTGTGGGAGACCGAGCGTGCCGTGCCTGGCATGACGCCGGGACTGGTGAATGGACATGACCGACAGGTACAGGAACTGGAGGTCAGCCACGATGGCCAGTGGCTGCTGAGTATCAGCAGCGATCGCGACCGGTCGGCTCAACTCTGGCGACATGATGGACGACTCCGTTTACAGCGAAGCGAGGAATTCACCGCTGACCTGGAATCACTCGGACGTATCGAGACGGGGGCGTGGCATCCGACCCAGTCGCTGTTCGCCATCGGCACGTCCAACGGTCAGGTGTTTGTGCTGGATCCCACCGACCCTGCAGGTTCACGTCGCTCGCTGCGCGGCCTGACCGAAAGCGTAACCGACATCGTCTTTAGTCCATCCGGCGACCAGGTCGCAGCAAGTTCCGACGGTGGCCAGCTTGCAGTCTGGAATGTCTCAGCGGCCGATGACGATGCCGATCCCGTGCAGTCGGTGCAGGTTTCCAGCGACGACCTGACCTGCATGGCCTTTGCTTCCGATGGCAACGCTGTTGCGATCGGTGTTGACGGTGGTGGCGTCTATGTTCTGCCGACGGGTGACAATGCCGCGAGGCTGTTACCCGGTTCCCACAAACGAGCCGTCAATCAGGTCGCATTCAGTCCCGACGGAAACTGGTTGGGAAGCGTGAGCGATGATGGCTCTCTGCACTTGTGGAATCAGCCGCTCGATCCGACATCGGAGCAGTCTCCGCAAATCCTTGTCCGTCATACCGAGCGGGTTTACTCGCTGGTCTTCTCTCCAGACAGTCGTCACGTCATCACGGTGTCAGACTCGGGAGCATCGGGCGACGAAGCATCGGACGACGCAGTTGCGATCGTGTGGCCGGTTGAGTCCAGTCATCCTGAACGGGATGCCGTAGTCCTCAGTGGTCATTCGAAGGGTGTCCGATGCATGGCCATGTTCGATCAAGGGCGCATGGTGGCGACAGGTAGCGACGACGGAACTTTGCGGCTGTGGGACCTGACCCTGGACAATCCATCCGCTGCCTCGATTCTGATCAGAGACTTCGGCGAGTCTGTGCAATCCCTGGCCATCGATGAAACATCGACGACTCTGTTTGCCGGCACACGTGCAGGCAGCATCGCTGTCTGGCCACTGGATGTGGCGAGCCTGGTGCAGGCCGCACGGAAGACCGCCGGCCGTGTGTTGACGGAATCGGAACAAGCGCGATTTCAGCCGGATGTTTCGGCATTCGACATTGCAGCCGAACGCAAATAGCTTCGTCTCACTTCTGCCGGTTTACGGTGTCTGGCCGTTCAATTCGTTGCTCCGCCCGTAACGAATCGTGACGGCGGACATCATCAGTCCCGGCGATTCGGCTGACGTCTCGTCGAGCGTTACCGGCCTCGAACGGCCAGTACCGAATCCCAGCCGGCCTTTTGAGATCACAAACCGGTCTCCGGGCGGCACGCCGCTCCAACCAACCGTGTAAAACAGGCACGTGATGTGACCGAGTTGTTCCGTCGAGCCCTGTTCAGCGGCGACGGTGTTTCGCTCATCAGTCAGCCGGAATGACTCGACGTTCCAGACGTCGCCTGCCTTGCGCGTGTACCAGCCTTCGAAGTCGGTGTTTTTGCCAGCGCGGATCAGTCGGTGTTTGTCCTTCGGAATTACCTCGCCTGGATGCTCGCGGTGTTTGCCCATCACATTGACTCCGTCAACAAACATCAGGGCATAGACATCCTGCGAGCCACTGTTCGACAGACGGATGACGGGTTCTTCTCCGTCGTCCAACGCCACAAACGCATCATTCGTCGACACTCGAATGGGACGTTTCTTACTGCTCACGAGAATGTCGATGCCGATCGGCAATCCTGAGTCGACAGTCAGCGGGTGTGGTCGCTTGCGGTCGATCCACTGGTACTGTCGTTGCTCCATGCGTGGGCCTGTCCCGAACAATGCGGAACCCGGGACAGCGCCCGATTCCTCGAGCCCGATGTTCAGCAGCGTCTTCCCATCCGCACTCCAACGACGCAGATTCCAGCTCTCGCCCATGTATGCGGCATCACTCAGTCCAATCAGCAGTTCTTCCACGCCGTACTCCTCTTCGTCGTTCGATTCGACGTCGACGAGAACACACTTCAGGTCGAACTTCTTCGCGGGCGATCCCGAATTCGTCACCACGGGAATGACCAGGACATCGGCATCTCCGGCCTGCTCAGCAATCCGCTGCCGAATGCTCTTTCGCTGTATCTGCGCCAGGGAGTATGAGCGGCAGACATCCTGCATGCGTGAGGCTTCGACGAGATCGAATTCTCCGTCGCCGAGCTCATTGATTTCTTCCTGCAGGCGAGAGCAGAAGTACGCCGCCTGCGGCCCGAGTTCGCCCCCGATTGACTCGGTCTTCCCCTGAGCGTCACGGTATACCGGTTGAGGCATGACAGCCACGGTTTCGTATCGTTCGTCCACAACATCGTCGACCAGGTCCTCGAGGAACTGCCCGGGAGTTGTCAGCAGCATCATTGTCAGAAGTGCCTGGCTCATACGGAGTGCTTCCTGATTCAGGTGGCTCGGACCGTGCCCGCTATCAGCAGAGTCTACACCGGGCGACGAGTGCGGGAAGTCCAGACCGTGAAAAGCCATGCACCGTTGCGCGTCAATCGCACGGATTCGCGCGGACTGCCACGCGTCGGCCAGGATGACGTCCGGACAGTGCGGTTTGAGACGTGCAGCGGGCTGCTCAAATTCGCCCGTTCCCGGGCTTCGCCTGCAAGCGTCGGACGCAGCGTGACTACGTCGAGGCGGCGGTGAGTCGTCCGGCGGTTCAGAAGTTGCCGTACTGCGGACCGTAATAGCGATTGTTGAACTGCCCGAAGTAGCGACCGCCAAAGTAACGGCGACCGACCGGCAATCCGACACTGCGCTGGCGCGAATACACGTCCGATGCGGTCCAGGGTCGAAAATTGAACAGCCGCTCGACAAAGCTCCCGCCCGCGTCGCAGCCGTCATTTCCCTGGCAGCCTGGGCTTTGTACCGAACACGATGGTTCAAAACTGCTGAACCACTCGGCGGCATCACACCGGCCAGTGTTCATCGCGATTCCGACAAACAGCAGACTGAGGCACAGGCGGATGTTTTGCATTTTCGCGACCTTTACGGCGGCTGGATGAATGAAGTCAAAACTCAGGATCAGTTCATTCCAAATTTCAAATCTGACATCTCACGTCTGACATTCGAATCTCGAATCGACTTGCCGCTGTCATCTCTGAAAACCCGAAATATCCAGGATCTTTCCGTCAACGACGAATCGCGTCTGACCGGTTCGCTGTGCGAAGTCAAACAATTGATCCGCCATCAAGGTCGTCGCTGCCGCTTTTCGCAGGAAATTAAGATTCCCGAATGATGGTCGATTCGTCAGCAGGTCGGCTCCGCGTGAGCGGTCCGGAATGAACACGGAATCGTTCGACGGGAAGAATTCGTTATCGACGACAGCTTCGAAGCCGGCGACTTGCGGATTCGCCGTGACCTGATCGTTTGCGTCATTTCCGCCAGGGTCTTTGACGATCTGACGATCCTGGTCACTGCGGCGGACAACAAGCTGTGGCGTCGTGCCGTTGCGGTCGACAGCGAATTCGCCAAGCGCAAATGTCAGTCCGTCGTTGATCGCGGACCGCTCGTCCAGCAGAGGTGTTGCGCCTTGAATGTTCGGGTTGACGGGATCAGCACCAACCAGACCGGAGATAGATACTAGGTCGCCGATCGTCGCACTGGCCGGGTCCGTAATGCCGAACTGATCGAGTCGGACGAGGTAGTTGTCGAACCCGGGAATGCTGATGACCTGCGGTGCCGTCCCCGTCCCGGTATTGATTCCCGTGCTGACTTGCCCGGTTGGTGCAGAGCCCTCGCCAACGGACCAGAACTGACGGAACAGTGGGAAGTTATCGGAGAAGACCAGATCGACGTTGTCGAACGCATGCACGGTTTCACTCGTGACCGGATGAATGTTGCCCGGGAAATTCGCACCAGCAGCCAGCCCACCGGTGACAACAGAAGCCGGAACCGCCGCAGTCAGCATGCCGGCATTCGTGGCCTGATTCGCGTCAGTAAACAGCCCGCCCGCTCCTCCAGCGGCAGTCGACAGCGAGACATTGCCCAGGGCCAGGTTAATACCCGATGTGCCCAGAGCCAGTGTGGCGCCCGTGCCGCTACCGGAATCGGCTGGCGTCGGTTCATCATCCGCCGCAGCCCCAAAGTCGCCGGCACCACGAGTCGTGTCATCAGTCGGCGGATCGTCGCCTTCTCCGGGCTTCGATCTGTCCGTGGGATCATCGTCGGATGTTTGAGTCTCTCCGGGTTTTTTCGAATCAGGCAGAGGAGGCGGTGGCGGAGAGTCGGCCCGCTGCTGGCGGCTGACCATCGCAACGGCCAGCAGTTGCAACTGTTCGAACCGAGATTCACCTCCGCGTGTGTCGGTACCCGACTGCGTAAACCCAGCATCAACCTGATGAGCGATGCTCTGGCCAGGCGAGAGGCTGCGAAAATCCGGGGATGTGGCCGTGGTTCCACCCGCGACCTGCACAGGCGCCCGACTGATGGCCGACAGATCGGACGTCCAGACTTCGCCTTTCTCGCCGGTGATGGTCGTGTCTGGCCCGAGAGCGGTCAGTCGAACGACGCCTTTTCTCACGGCCGTTCGTGTCTGGTTCGCAACAATGATGGCGGAGTTCGCCGCAACGATGCGGATCCCGCCCTGCCCGAGGCTCACCAGCGGATCGGCCGCTTGTCCGCTGAGGATGATCGACGTGCGTTGGTCCAGGTAAACGACAAGGCCTGGTCGCCAGTAAACCGTCGCCTGGGCACCAGGGCCGGTAGTGATTCTCGAACCGGCCCCGATCGCGGCACCGCGTATGGCACGCACTGCCCGGCCGTCGTATTCCACAACGACTTCACCGGCCACCGTTGTGAATTGAGGAGCCGGTGCGGTCTGGTTTTGCGCCGGCACGCTAAGCAGCAGAAGAAGAGCCGTCGTGTTCATACGACTGGTTCCATCCGTGAGGAAATGTGAGTCCGCAGTGTTCGTCGCTCAGAAGTCGTAAATCAGCAGGGCGTTCAGCACGTGTCTCTGGTAGCTGTAGAATTCGACGCCGAACAGATTTGCCACGTTGGAGTTACTGTCGACGTACGTGTAGTCCAGACGAAGACTGACATTCTCATTGATCAGCTTCTGCAGGCCGGTCCGGATTTCGACACGGTCGTCTTCACGCACGCGATCAAAGAAATCCAGACTGTTGGGACTCTCGTACTCGTCCCAGAAGTAGCGTGCGCCAAGGTCCCACACGAGGTCCTGGTAGATCGGATACTCAATGCGTGCATTGACCATGCTGCTCTGCATGTCAAAGTCGCTGCCGTCAGCATCGGTATCGCCATAGCGGTAGCCGAAGTAGACGCGGCCCAGGTCCTGCGGCCCGATGTACATCGCGTGTGTGACGCCGAGCGCATTCGTGTCACCACTGCGAACCTGTGCCGGAATCAGGGCCAGGCTTTCGAGTTCCAGATTCTCGTACTCGTAGTACGCTGTCGTATGGCCGGAATCACACCAGCGATACGTGACAGACGGTGTGAGCCGGTGATTCGTCGCAAACTGTTCTTTGTCGAGCAGTGTTTCGCCAAACTGATAGTTGGCGCCCACGATCCAGTCACCGAACGCGCGATTCCAGTAACCACCGCCTGAGTAACTCTGCACGTCGAAGTCGGTCAGCTCATAGTGCCAGTTGGTGTAAGCAGACGCGTACACGCCCAGCACCTGGTCGGCTTCCTGGATGAAGCGATAGTCGCCAAACAGCCCTAGGATCCCGGCCGAGTCTTCCCGCTCGAAATTGGAACCCAGACCAGAAAACTCAGGTGATTGCGGAACGTTGCTGTCGTACTCGTATCCCGTCAGGATCGACAGGTTCCAGTTACGGGAAGCATCTGATGCCCGTGCCGACATGGCAGGCCCGAGAGCGGCAGCGCCGAGTCGCTGGTCATAGTCCCGATACAGCTCCTGATACTGCTGGAGTTCGGGCTGATACGACACGGCCAGGTTCATTTCCGCTTTGGCTTCGTCCGGACGTCCCTGTTCGTACAAAGCGACGCCGTGGAAGAATCGAGCATGCCCGTCTTCCGGATTGCTGTCGACCAGCCCCTTGAGATCCGCGGCCGCCTGAGATGTATCGCCAGCTTTAAGCCGGGCGATCGATGCATCCAGCTTCAATTCTACGGGAGCCGACGGTGACTGACTGAGCGCTCCAAGAATCTGAGATGCTTCCGCGTAGCGTTTCAAACGCAACAGGCAAAGCCCGCGGTAGTACTCCTGTGCCGCCGTTCGCTGGGGAATCCGTTCGAGCATACCCAGCGCGCCGGCGTAGTCATGCTGGTCAAACGCCGCGATCACCTCCTGAAAGGCGATCTCGGAAAGCACGTCATCGAACGGTTGCGGTGCGGCGACTTCTGTCTGAGCCACAGCAGTCCCTGCGAATACTGACAGGCAAAGTGGCACTGTCAGTCGTACCCAGAATGTTGACCACATGACAGCAGGTCTCGTGTGACGCATTCCGTGAGCCTTTTGCTTGCGGGCAGGCGAATCCGTACGACCTGACCAAGCGGCAGAATCAGCAAACTCTCCCCGCATTGCATCGGCAGATCCTGAGGCCGACAGTAGTCGATTCGGCCGGTCGTGCCGATCACGACGGATTTGGGGAGATTGCGGCCCGGCACGCGTTAAGTCGGGTAATCCACGAGTCATTTGCTGGCAGGATGCCCGCGACGCCGAAAGATCGTCGGTGTCAATCTGTGTCTGCAATCAGGTTTGGTCCAAATCTACCGAAGAAAGGAGCCGTAACGGTTCGCGCGGATGCAGCAGTTCCCGGGCTGCTGGAATTCGCGGGAAAACGAGCGATTCTGAGGATCGTGTTCGTAGATGAAGACCTGCTTGTGGGCAGACGTTTCTGGCGTCCG
>Ga0302123_10000385_pt1 | contig 35933 bp, 28 predicted proteins | sample CB21_321_MG_FD_203109 | JGI IMG/M metagenome (GOLD analysis project Ga0302123, IMG submission 203109) | Marine microbial communities from Western Arctic Ocean, Canada - CB21_32.1 | ecosystem: Environmental > Aquatic > Marine > Oceanic | place: Canada: Western Arctic Ocean | collected 2017-09-28 | reverse complement strand
GCCGCTCGCGACGATCTCCGCCATCTTCAGATTTGGGGGGTCGAGGCTCTGCGTGTGCCCGACGATGACACGAACTCCGTTCGCCTCCGTCGCCCGAATGACATCGTCGCACTCGCTAAGGGTCAGTCCCATCGGCTTGTCCAGCAATACCTGTTTGCCGTTCTCTGCGGCCATGACCGCGTGCTTCGCGTGCATGTCGTCCGGCGTCATGACGTAGACAACATCCACGCCAGGGCTGGCGCACAGGGCCTCGGCGTCGTCGAAGGTCTCGCCACCGAACTCACGCTTGAACCGTTCAGTAGCCTGCTTGCGGGGGTCCGCAGCCGCGACAATCTTGGCGTGAGGGTTGGCATTGAGCTCGGGGATCATGTTCATCGCTCCAGCGCCAAGGCCGACGATACCGATGTTCATGGGTTTATTGCTGGTCATGATTTGGCTTCTCCCCCGTTAGGCTGTGAGCCCGGAGACGTTGGCTGACTTCGCGAGAATCTCTCGCATCGGTTCCTTCAGCGGGCTGCCATAGCGTGCGATCTCCTCCATGTCGGCGTTGTAACCGAGGCGGCTCCATCCCTCCTGAGGATTGTGGATGAGCACGTTCTCCGCAGGGTTGCGCAGAACGTTGATTGGGTCCCCTCCGTCGGCGATGATCTGCATCTGGTCTTCGAGCATCTTGCGATAGAAGATCAAACCCGTGTCCGACTCTCCGAGGCGCTCTTCCGAGCGATCCATGACAGCGCCCTGAAGGATCCAGACGATGTGATCTTGGGCGACGGTGTCGTCTGAGCGCCACCCCCCGTCGGGGCGCTTGAGCGGCACGTACTGGTAGGGGACGGAGTCCTGAGCAGGAACCTCGATATCGTCAGGGAACCAGTACGACGTGAGTTCAACGTGCCAGGTGGTCACATCGTCAATCGGCACCCGATATTGGAAGAAATACCGGCCGCCGCCACCTTGCTGCAGGATGTTTGGAAATAACAGCGGATGACCGACCGTCCACTTGGGATCGTCCTCCGTGGTCTTGCCGTAAACGCGACGCTTCACCATGCCACGCTCAAAGTAGTCGAACCCTATCTTCTTGTGCCGACCGTATGTGGCGACTCCTTCGGCCACCGCATCGCGCCTGCCATCTAGTTGCGCGGTGTAGGCGCCGTACACGCCGTGGAGCCACTCGAGGTGAACCGGGTCAACGGAGTTCTCCATGCATTGCAGCCAGTTGCACGGAAGCTCGGCGATGAATGCTTCACGCCAAACGCGGTTGCTCTCCACCAGAATGTCGTAATTGGGGAGCAGCGGTGCGGGCTGTGGGCCCATGTAGGTGAACAGTAAGCCGCCCAGTTCTCGCACGGGGTACGCGTTGACCTTAACTTTCTCCTTGAAACGCCCGTCGGGGTGAACGGTTTCCTCGAACGGCTGCTCGATGCACTGGCCTGTCTCATCGAACATCCAACCGTGGTACATGCAGCGGATGCCGTGCTCTTCGGGGATGCCGTAGGAGAGATCGACTCGCCGATGGGGGCAGCGAGCGTCGATGAGTCCGAGGGTTCCTGAGCGATCACGGTAGAGAACGAGATTCTCACCCAAAAGGCGGATGGACTTGGTGGGCCGCTCGTTCAGTTCGCCTGCGGCAGCGAATGGGTGCCAGTAGCGCCGGAAAAGCTCTCCCATTGGAGTGCCGGGGCCGACCCTGGTCAGCCGTTCATTCTGCTCTACGGTGATCATGCTTGTTCTCCGTTGATGTGCTGCGCAGATTCTAGCGCGCCCGCTGGCTCTACTCTACTCCACGTCCGCTCCCACATTTCTTATGCGCCGTACCAGCCGTGTCTGTCCACGAGTCCGCGAGCGTAGGCGACTTGGCCTATGTGTTGAGATGTATCCGAGGAGACGCGGGCGATCGTGAGTCGGTACGTCTCTGGCGGGGTTGCCGAGCCGGGGCGATTGGGCGTGGCCCGCTCGATGTCCTCCTCCCGCATCGATTCGAGAAATTCGTGGGAGCGTGCACGAGCGGCCTGCCAGTAGCCTGCGAGAACCTCAGCGCTCACTGGGTCGAAGGCACGCACCTGGTCGAGATTGTTGCCACCGAGGGCTGCCGTTTCGGACGGCAGCCCGAACTTCTCGTACCAATTCTCCGCTACCCAAGCTTGATTCTTGCCAAGCAAGGCAGAGAAGTTGGCGTCGTGGACACGTGTGAGATGGAAGGCGATCCACCCGATGGGGTTGCTTTCCGATCCCGCAGGTTGCCTACGCAACTGTTCGATAGATAGTCCGTCCAGCGCGCGAAGGAAGATGCCCCCTACGCGATCGAGTATTGCATTGGGAACCGTACCTACTCCCATGTGCTCCGTCTCCTGTGAGTTGTTCGTCTGAGAATCGCGATTGTACATGTGGGCCGAGAGCGGTCCTCACATGGACATGGCCCACCGCCGCTTCTACAATCCGGGCCGTGGCCCGCGCAGGCCAGTCGGCTTATTCCCGGTACTTAGGACAATCCATGGCTGATGATTCGGTGAAGATCGATAGGCACGACGGTGTCATGGTCGTGACGCTGGATGACCCAAAGACACGCAATGCTTTGAGCCCTGACATGTCCGCGGCGCTCTACGAAGAGCTGGATCGGTTCGAGGCCGACCCTGCAAGTCATGTGCTGGTGCTTACCGGCGCTGACCCTGCGTTTTGCTCAGGCGCCAACGTACGCCGCTTCGACCAAACCCTGAACAATATGGAAGACGAGCGTGGGGCTGGTTCACTGCCCTGGGGGGCGATGGAGGCACGGCTGGCAAATCACGACGCAGACGCGGGTGAGGCGGGTTTCGGGTCGGTTTCCGATGTGCCGCTGCGTGTGTACGACGTTCAGAAACCGACGATCGCAGCGGTTAACGGCTACGCGATAGGCGTTGGGCTGGGTTTGGCGTTGTCGTGTGACATCCGTCTAGCAGCGGACGACGCGCAGTTCGCTGAAGCATTCGTGCGTATGGGGCTCGTGCCTGGGGATGGAAGCTGCTGGCAGCTTCCTCGCCTGATTGGGATGAGCAACACGCTCCTGATGCAGTACACCGGTGACCGTATCGATGCAACAGAAGCTTTCCGTATGAACTTGGTCAGCAAGGTTTACCCGCATGACGAAATGATGGACGCTGCGATGGAACTGGCCTCCCGTCTCGCTGCTGGAGCGACGTTCTCGATGTCGCTGACGAAGTACCTTACCCACAAATCGACAGAGCTTGATCTGAAGGAAAGCCTGCGCTTAGCGCAGACCGCTCAGGAGCAGGCACGTCGTTCAGAAGACCACCGAGAGGCTGTTAGCGCGTTCCTGGGGAAGCGCAAGCCTGAGTTCAAGGGGCGCTGATGGACTTCGATCTTGAGTGGACATCCGCGCAGCTAGCATTCCAGACCGAAGTCCGGGCGTGGCTCGCTGATCACGTGCCGCAGCTTCCTGACCATGCGGATCCTGCCGACCTAACGGCGGACGAGTACGCGCTGCAGCGGAAGTTAGGCCGGGAACTCGGAGAGAAGGGCTGGCTCTACCCGTCTATGCCTGCAGAGTACGGTGGGGGTGGGCTGGATCTCGCCATGTCGATGATCATTGAGGAGGAGTTGGACCGGTATCACCTTGCTACGCCTCCTTACTATGACACGGGCGGCAGGCTTGGGTCAGCGTCAATCATGGTGTGGGGGTCTGACGAGCAGAAGGAGTACTTCCTGCCGCAGATTCTCAAAGGCGAAGTTCGTACGTGGCAGCTGCTGAGCGAACCGGAATCTGGCTCTGACCTGGCCAGCGTATCAACGTCGTCGGCCAAAGACGGGGATGACTACCTGATCAACGGCACCAAAATATTCGTTGGTTCCAATCACGGCGCTGAATACTCCTGGACGATCGTAAAGACGAACCAGAACGGTGAACGGCACAAGAATTTGAGTTGGTTCATGATTCCGATGGATCTTCCCGGGATCACTGTCGAGCCGATGGATCTGCTGTTGGTGGGCGGCGAGCGTGGGGCTGCCTCCGGTGTGAAGAATACGGTGTATTTCGACAATGTGCGGGTTCCTGCGAAGCACCTGGTGGGTGGCGAAAACAATGGGTGGGACGTCGCAGGCACGCACCTGGAGATCGAGCATGGCCTGCTGCGAAGTGCTGTCCGTGCGGACGAGATGCTGGAGCGGGTGATGGCCTATGCCCGCAACACAACGCGGGGTGGGCGACCGCTCACTGAGGATCCTGACGTACAGGACTCGTTGGTGGACTTCTACGTGAATTCCCAGGTCACGCGGCTGCTGCACTTCCGCAACTTCGCGTACCGGGCCCAGGGTAGGCAGCTGACCTACGAGGGGTCACAGGCGTACCTGCATCAGAAGCGCTCGGCGCTGTCTAAGGCCCGCGCGATTCTTGATGTGATGGGCCCGCGAGCGCTCGTCAGCGACCCGGAATGGGCAGTTGAGGACGGTCACATCGAGGTCCATCAGCGGGCGAGTATCGTGGAGCAACATCCCGGCGGGACAGCGGAGATCCAGCGCGTCATTATCGCTCGCCGGCTTGGTATCGGGCGTGAGCAACGCGAACAGCCGGGGCAACTCCCCACAGCCATAAAACAAGGCCAATAACAGTGGATCTGACCCTAACCGAACAGCAAATGATGCTCCAATCAGCCGTGCGCGAGCTCCGGGAGCGGGAATACACGAAAGAGACGCTAGTGGCGATCGACGCCGGCGTAGAATCAACCGCCGATCACTGGCCGGGACTCCTGTCCACCGGGATCTTGGGCAGCTTGATCCCCGAGGAATACGGGGGAGTGGGAGCTTCGCTGGCGGATACGGCCGTGGTCTATGAGGAACTCGGCCGCGGCCCGGTTCCCGGGCCGCACTTTTCTTCTGGGGTGCTCGCAACGCTGGTACTGCTTGAGGGCGGGTCCGATGCGCAAAAGCGAGCACTGCTTCCGGGGATTGCGTCGGGTGAGCGAGTGTTCGCGCTGGCCATCACGGAGGAGGACTACGGCTGGGGACCGGAATTCATCCACACTCCAGCCCGTGTCCGAGGCGACGACTTGGCCATAGATGGCACGAAGCTTTACGTTCATGACGCGACTGACGCAACGGACCTGATCGTGGCGGCCCGCCTGGAGACGGGCAAGATTGGCCTTGTGCACGTGGATGCGCACGGTCGTGGAGTGGCCGCGCGAGCGCTACCCGGATTCGCTACCGGGCTCTGCGAGCTGAGCCTATTGCAGGCGTCGGTCCCTCGGTCGTCCCTGATCGGTGGGATGGAAGACGGGTGGGATGTGCTAGAGCGCGCGATGCGCAAGGCATCACTCATCCTGAGCGCGTACCAGGTGGGAGGCCTGTCGCAGGTGTTCGACATGTCGCTGTTGTACAGCCAAACGCGACGCCAATTCGAGCAACCGATCGGCCGTTTCCAGCGCGTGCAGGATCACGTGATTGACGTGGTGAACTATCTGGACGCTGCGCGGTGGACCACTTACGAGGCATTGTGGATGGCGGACGAGGCTCGCGAGGGCGCGCTTGCGGCGATGCACACGGCCGCGGCGGTCACAAGCGAGAGCTACTACTACGGATGCAATTCCGCTCACGACGTCCATGCAGGTATCGGCATCATCCGCGAGTACGGGCTAACGCTCCACACGAAGATGTCACGTACGCTCTACCACTACCTTGGGTCACCCCGCTACCACCGCAAGCGGCTGGCGCAGGCGCTGGGTCTATAGGAGGACCCGTGCTGTCCAGTTATCGAGTCCTCGATTTAGCGGACGACCGTGGAATCTTCTGCGGTCGCGTGCTTGGTGACTTGGGGGCGGACGTCATCAAGATCGAGCCACTCGTGGGAGACCCTGCTCGCAGCCTGGGACCGTTCCACCACGACCAGCGTGACATCGAGTCCAGCCTCCTCTGGCAGTTGTACGCGATCAACAAACGGAGCGTGGCGCTGGACATTGAGGCGCATGATTCGCGCGAGTCGCTTCTCGCTCTAGTGAGGTCGGCTGACTTCCTGATCGAATCGTTCAAGCCAGGGTACCTGGCGTCGTTGGGGCTCGCCTACGAAGACCTGGCCAAGATCAATCCGCGCCTGATCTACGTGTCGATTACGCCGTTCGGACAGACAGGGCCGTACCGAGATTACGAGGCTACAGATCTGACAGGGATGGCTCTGAGTGGGTTCATGCATCTCACGGGCGATGAGGATCGTCCTCCCGTGCGAGTGACGGTGCCTCAGTTCTGGACGCTGGGCGCCGCTACAGGCGCGGCGGGCGCGATGTTGGCCCACCACCAGCGCTTGTCCACGGGGCTTGGCCAATACGTGGACGTGTCGTGCCAGCAGGCCGCAGCGCGCACGTTGTCGCACGCTCCGCAGTACTGGGACTTGAATCAGGTGAACCTGCGTCGTCGCGGACCGTTCCGGCCGGTGGGCGAACGGGCGATGCGCGTGAATTGGGAATGCGCCGATGGCTATGTGAACTTCATCCAGCCGGGCGGCGTTGTTGGTGGGCGCAACATGGCGGCGCTGTGCGCGTGGATGGATGAGGATGGCTACGGCAAGCCCGAATTGAGCGAGACCGATTTCGGAGCGATCGGCTTCGGCCAGATCAGCACTGAATTGCTGGAAGCGATGAATCAGGGGCTCGGGGCATTCTTCAAGGCGAAGACGAAAGCGTATCTTGCCGCCGGGGCGTTGAAGCGCCGGGTGCTGCTGTTTCCGGTGAACACTCCTGCGGACGTATTCGCATACCCCCAGCTGGAAGCGCGCAAGTTCTTTCGACCGATCGATCCGCCGACTGGCGAGCCGTACGACACTCTGGGCTTGTTCGTCAGGTCGTCCGCAAAGCCACTGTCGATCAGACGGCGCGCCCCAATGCTGGGAGAGCATACGGCAGAAGTTATTCAGGAGTTGGAGGAGGTAACTACACCGGCCGATTCCCCTCCTGACAACGAGGGCGACGCTCCCCAGCCGTTCGAAGGTCTCAAGGTGCTGGACTTTTGCTGGGTGGTTATCGGCCCGATGACGACACGGTACTTGAGTGACTACGGCGCTGACGTGATCCGCGTCGAATCTGTTCATCGGCCCGATGTGTTGCGCAACGGGGAGCCGTTCGCAGGCGGCGAACATGGGATCAACCGTTCCGGGTACTACGCTAACTACAACAGCGGTAAGCGCAGCTTGACCCTCAATATGGCCGACGAGCGGGCCCGCGCGATCGCGTTTCGCTTAGCTACGGAATGGGCCGACGTCGTGACAGAAAATTTCACTCCGGGCACCATGGAGAAATGGGGATTGAGCTACGACGCCATCTCAGCGAAGAATCCCCGCGTCGTGATGTTCAGTGCGTCGATGCTGGGTAGGGGAGGACCGTTCGATTCGCAGCCGGGGTTCGGCCCGGTGCTGACGGCGCTGTCGGGGCACACGCACTTTACCGGATGGCCCGATCGGACTCCGACGAGCCCTTATGGTGCGTACACAGACTTTCTGATACCGCACATCGCTGTCGCCGCGATTGTGGCGGCGTTGGACCACCGTAACAAGACGGGAGACGGGCAGCACTTGGACCTGTCGCAGTTGGAAGCGTCACTGTATTTCGTCGGGCCACCGATGATGGACTTTGCTGCGAACGGTCGAATCACGGCGCGCGACGGCAATCGAGACCCGGCGATGGCACCGCATGCCGTCTATAGGTGCGAGGGCGAAGAGTCATGGTGCGCGATCGCTTGTGCGGATGACGAGCGCTGGCGTGTGTTGTGCGTTGCGATGGGCGAATCAGGGCTCGCGGGCGATGCACGATTCGTTCATTTGGCAGAGCGCAAGGCCAACGAGGAAGCGCTGGACGCTGCGGTGGAGCGCTGGACGAGCACTCTAGGTGCCGCCGAGGTGATGCGGCGGTGTGCTGAGGCGGGCGTTGCAGCGGGCATGGTGCTGAACCCAGAGGGCATGTTCGCCGACCCTCAGTTGTTGGAGCGGGGGCAGTTCGTTTTCATGAACCACACGGAAATGGGAAGCTATGCTTCTGACGGCAACGCGTTTGTGATGTCGGAGGCGACCCCGGCTTATGTACCAGCGCCGCTCCTGGGCGAGCATACCGAAGAGATATGCCGGGACATCCTGGCAATGACACAACAGGAATTCGAAGAGCTGAGAGACGCGGACGTTCTCAGTTAGGGAGATAGAAGAATGAAAGTTAGCTTGGGGCCGACGTTCCTGACACCGACCAACAGTTGGCCGCTGCTCCGTGCGATGGCTGAGCGGGCGGATGCGGGACCTTATTACGGGTTCGCCTCGCTGGACAGATTGGCCTATGACTCCTACGAACCGATAGCAACGCTGGCTGCAGTTGCCGCAATTACGACACGCGTGCGCCTGATGACGGCGGTGCTCGTCAGCCCGCTACGGAACGCTGGGGTACTCGCGAAGCAGGCGGCGACCGTGGATGCGATCTCCGGCGGAAGATTGACGCTTGGCCTTGCGGTCGGCAGTCGGCAGGATGACTCGCTGGTGGCCCCCGCTGGGTTCCATGACCGCGGACGCCGATTCACCGCGCAACTCGAGGAAATGCGGCGCATCTGGGCGGGCGAATTGCTGGAAGGCGCTACGTACCCGGTAGGGCCGCTACCCGTCCAGGCTGGCGGGCCTGAGTTGATCCTAGGCGGCACGGCCGACAGGGCGCTGGACCGCGTCGGCAGGTACGCCAACGGCTACGTGATGGGTGGTCGGGCGAACGATGGCGAATGGGTCAAGGGCATCATGGAACGGGTGAATGCCGCTTGGGCGGCCAACCACCGTTCGGGGAAGCCTCGCTTCGTGGCTACTTTGCCCTGTGCGTTCGGACCCGGCGCTGAGCAGCAGATCGATGACGCCGTCGCCCACTATTATGGAGGGCGGCCGGGGCGTGGTAGCGAGCGCCAGGTAAGCCAGAACCCGGTGTCCAAGGAAGCGGTGCGCGAGATGATTGCCATGCACGAGGAATTGGGCACCGACGAGATTGTTTTCAGGCCCGCGTTGCTGGACTTGGCTCAGGTTGATCAGCTGACCGAGGCGATCTCCTAGGCGTTTGACAGGTTCCTAGCGTGGAGTTAGATTCCCATGGTTGTGGGACGGGCTCATTTGGCTCGTTCTGCCTTTTGTGATGCAATCAATGGCCAAAGACCCCGTAACAGAGTCAGGCGAGGCCCAGAAGAAACTGGGCTTCTTCAAGCGGAACCAATTCGTGTTCTCGCTGCTGCTTCCTGCAATCTTGCTGGGAACGGGCAGGGGCTTCACTTTACCGGTTTTGCCACTTATTGCCATGGGTTCAGGGAAAGATGGGTTCGGCGTGGGTGTGGCCGGAGCCTCGCTGATGGTGATTGCTCCGATGGCTGGCGGTGTGCTTTCGACGCTCCCAACGGGATACATCATCGACCGGTTCGGACGACGAGTGACCTTGATCGGCTCCCCGTTGATTTCCTCTGCGTCGGCATTCATGGTCTTCTTCGCTAGCTCCTACTGGGAGTTCTTGCTCTATCTAACGATAGGCGGGGTCGCGCAGCAGATGTGGCAGATGAGCCGCCTTGCGGCAATCGCCGACTCCGTGCGCTCCAGCGAACGCGGACGGCAGATCACGAGTATGTCGAGCATGCAACGTATCGGGAACATGGTCGGCCCGTTTCTCGGTGGCATCCTCGGTGAGTTGGTAGGACTTCGCGTACCGTTCCTGGTTTTCGGTGTGCTGGCTGCGCTGGCCGTGATCCCGTCCTACTACCTGATAAAGGAGACGGCGCCGACGGTGCTTGCTCGCCGGGCCGGCAGCAAGGTCGTTGAAACGGACATCTCGTGGAAGACGCTGCTGACCCGCCCCGTGATAACGCTGTTCGCGGCGCAGTTTGCGGCGAACATTGCTCGTGGCGGTGTGCAAGGGAATGGCGGGACCTACTTCATCTTCCTTACTTTCGCCTACGGAGTCGGGCCGGCGGTGTTGGGTACAGTGATGCTCGGTACTGGCGTGGTAGGTATCCCAATCATGATGCTATCGGGGCAGATCATGGATCGTTTCGGTAGGAAACGTCAGATCGTCCCCGCTGCGACCATGCTTGGTTTGGGCATCAGTTTCATGGCTATCACGGCGGCGATGGAGTTACCTTTCGCCGCGTTCCTTGCCGCTTTCATCTGGATCAACATCGGTATCTCTATGATGGCGGGAACTATGCAGACTCTTGGTGCGGATATTGCGCCTGCGGAAGCCAGGGGGAAGTTCTTTGGCGTGAACCGACTGATTGCCGAGGCCGGATCGTTGACGAACCCAGTGACCTTTGGCGCGATGACAGCGCTGCTGGCGGGAGGGGCCGGATTTGCCGGGGCGTTCGGGGTGATGGCGGCCTTTGCGTTCGTTGCCGCGAACCTCGTTGGTTTCGGGCTCCGCGAAACCCTGCGCAAGGACGCGCCTGAACCGGAGAAGCAGGCGTCGGGCTAAGCGCTTCGAAGTCAGCGGTGCGCGGGTGCTCCCACCGAACCACCGTCGGCATTCATGATTCTCATCGCGGTCTTTCCATAAACCGCGAATTGCTGGTAGTACGCGCCATCGCCGTCTTCGACGAGGGAGCTGAGGATGTGTGCCGCGCTGCGACTGATGCGGCCGACCGGGATCCCTACGTACGTGAATGGGTTGCTGCTGAGTTGTGGGATTGATTCCGGGTGCCCGATGGTGATGATGCTGATGTCATCGGGCCATCTCAGGTTTTTCGCGTAGCACCCATTAGCCAGTAGATGCAATGTAGACGGCCGAGCGAAGATGGCCGTTGCCACTCCGAGAGCCTCTTGAATCGCGTCAGGGTTGTGGGGGTCGTCCCCTGCCCAAACGACGAGTGCATCATCGATGCGAGCGCCCTGGTCCGAGAACGTCCGATCAAGACCCTGGTAACGCCCTGAGCTGACTGGACTGGTCTCACTCAACACAAGGGCGATGCGCTCATGACCGGACTCTCGGAGGAATCCGAGGGCCATGGAGTTCGAGATGTTGGCGTCCCAACCCAGGGCGGTGACCCCTTGGGGGAGGGCAACATCGGCGTTCCAAGGCGAGATCATAACGACGGGAATGCCCGCATTTGCTAGCGGCTGAATGGTGTCAAAAAGATCGTCGACAGATGAAGGAGGTGCACCGGGGATACCCGCGAGGATGACCCCCGCATACCGATGCGTGATAGCTTCGTTCACGTAGGTCCGCTTCATTTGATGGTCCCCCCCGCAGTCGACGACGAGGCAGGTCATTCCTATTCCCTGGACAGCGCTTCGACAGGCACCTGGAAAATGTGAAAACAGGCCGCCCGACTTGATGTCCCATGACATGAGTAGCACAACGCCACGGTCGTTGGAATCGTTGCGAGAACTGAGTGTGTTGAGCAGCCGGTCGTTGAGCCCATGCATCTGGAGGTACGCACGCATGAGTTTGGCTATCTCCGCATCACTCGCTCCGAATGCTGTCAGGCTTTCCGCGAGACGGCTGAACTGATGTACTGGCACCGGCACTCGCCCGATGCACCAGTTGTGGATCGTCTGGAGCGACACGTCCATGCGTGCGGCTAGGGCGGGCCGGGTTACAACGTAGCGCTTGAGCAGCGATGTGAGGTCTGCAGAGGATTCCATATCACCCAAATAGTAATGCCATTACTAAGAACTCTGAAATAATTGTAACGCTCTTTATATGTATGAGTGATCCACAGATGATACAAATTCCTCGGCTAGTCAAAGACGATGGAGGCGTGTATATTGCGTCGCCAAGATCGATGTGGGGAGTATTTCGCCTGAAGCATGGAGGATATGATGGGTAATCGATGGACTGTTTGGTCCAAGGGAATTGTGCTCGGGACCGTGATGATGTTGGTGCTAGCGGCATGTGGTGGGGACGACCCGACGGCAACGCCCACGTCGCCGCCCGCGCCAACGAACACCCCGACTGCAGTGCCTACGCCGACAGCGACGTTGGCCCCAGGTGTTCCTACGCCGACCCCCGCTCCGGCGACACCTACGCCGGCAGCGACGCCGACTCCTTCGTTTGACGCTGCGGCGTACTTCAAAGGCAAGACGATTCGTATGATGGCGAACTCGAACCCTGGCGGTGGTACGGACTCGCAGGGTCGGGTGATGTCGGCGTTCCTGGGCAAGTGGATCCCAGGCAAGCCGCGGCTGATCTTCAGCAATAACGGCAACAAGCCGTTGGAGTACCTGTTTGCGGGAACAGAGGCGCCCAAGGATGGGACGTACATCTCGTGGAACAGCACGCCGCAGTTGAACTTTGGGTTTGAAGAGGACACCCGGTACATCAAACGGAGCAGTTTCCAGTTCCTCGGTGCGACGATTGACTCCACGCGGTCCTGGACGACGTATGACCCGGTAGGCAACCTGGGGGCAGAGGCCGCGACGAAATGCCTCTGGGACTTCACGGGCCAGGAGACCACCGGTGGTGGAAAACACGGCGCCTTCTTCATAGCCGATGAGATCTCCGACGTGGCCGAAGGTGCTCCACAGTTCGTGGCGAACACCTTTGCTTTGGAGTCGCTGCGGACGCCGTTCCGTTACTTTGCGTTTGACACTGTAGACACCAACGCGGTGATGACGATGTGGGCACGTGGTGACATCAACACGACGGTGCGGAACAGCCTCTGGTACCGCTTCCCGCTGGAGCAGCCTGACTGGCTTCCGAGCGGTATGATGCGCATCTACGCGGGCATGGGCCCTGGCAACCTGAAGGCGAACCTCTGGGGTGATCCCCACTGCGGCTATATCGGTGATCATTTCCCGGACGAGGAATCGCTGAAGACGTACAAGGCGATCATGAATCCGCCGAACTACATGAGCAAGGCGATGTGGCTCCCGCCGGGCACGCCCGATCACATAGCTGATGCGTTGTCGACGGCATTCCAAACGGCTTTCGCGGAAGATGCGGCTTTGAATCAGAAGTACGGCGCCATCGCGGGTGAGACTCCGCTGTGGACGGACCGTGCAACGGGCACCAGGACGACCAAGGAGAACGAGGATATTTTTCAGGAATCCCTTGCGATTACGCAGCGTGAGGGTGATCGTCTAATCGCGAAGTATTTCCCCCAGTACGTTTCGAACTAGGCTTGAGTTGAGTAGTGGGCGGAAGGGGAATGGCGAGCCATTCCCCTTCCGCTCTAATTGCGCCAGAGGGAATAGGGTGAGAGATGCTTGCTGATTTCGCGGATGGCCTTTCGTATCTCGGGAATATGGGGTATTGGGGCGGGTTCTTTTTTGCGGTATTCATCACGGTACCGATTGCCCTGCTACCGGGGATCTCCGCGACGTTGGTGATGGCACTGACGATTCCGTTCATCATCATTTCGGTGGATGACCCGGTGATTGGCATCGCGATGCTGGCGACGCTGACAGGCATCGACAACACTCTGGATTCGATCCCTGCGATTCTGTTGGGGATGCCCGGTGGTGCGACGCAGGTGACGTTTCTTGAGGGGAACCAGCTTGCGCAGAAGGGATACGCGGCGCATACGCTGGGCGCGGTCTATGCCGTATCGGCGCTTGGTGGTATCGTCGGCGCGGTGATGATGGCGGTCCTGATTCCGATGATTAAGCCGGTGGTGCTTGCGTTTGGGTTTGCGGAGATCGCGGCGATGGCGATGTTTGGTGTGGCCATGGTAGCCGCGCTGAGCGGCGGGGCTATGGTGAAGGGTGTGTTCGCGGCCTGCTTGGGTCTGCTGTTGAGCACAGTGGGACCGGCGGGAGTGACGTTGGACTTCCGGTACATGTTTGATCAGGACTGGTTGTGGAATGGGCTGCCGCTGATAGCAACGACGATTGGGGTGTTCGCGCTGCCGGAGATCATTGATTTGACGATGACGCGTAAGCCGTTGGCGCCACGTGAAGCGAATATTGCGTACAGCGAGATCTTCCGTGGGGCGCGTTATGGTATGTCGCGCTGGCCGATGACGATAAGGCAGTCGCTGTTTGGCGTGTTCTTTGGAGCGATCCCAGGTATTGGCAGTGGTGTGATTGACTGGATGTCTTATGCGCTGGGTATTGCGCTCACCAAGGACAAGAGCCAGTTTGGTCACGGCTCGTTGGAAGGTGTCCTGTTCGCGGAGGCGGCGCAGAATGCGAAGGAGGGTGGCCAGGCCATTCCCACGCTCGCGCTGGGCATCCCTGGTGGGCGTGCGTGGGCATTCGTCATGTTGGGTATGCTCGCGTACGGGATCGCCCCCGGTCCTCGGATGCTTGAGGAGCATGCGGACATCACGATTATGATCGTGCTGAGCCTGGGGTTGGGGAACCTAGCGGTGACGATGTTGGGACTTGGGTTCACGCGCCAGATGGCGATGCTGACGAAAATCCCATATCCAGTCCTTGGCTTCCTAATCATCCCTATCTCGTTTTTGGCGGCGTTCCAGCAAACGGGTGATAACAGTGCGTTGACGATTGTGCTGACTGGAGCGGTTCTTGGGCTGCTGATGAAGCGTTACAAATGGCCGCGGCCACCGCTGCTGATTGGTTTCATCCTTGGTCCGATCATCGAGAACAACGTGATTAACTCGGTTGGCCGTTACGACTGGGTAGGTACGTTCACGCGACCGCTGTTCTTGTTCTTGTTTGTGATGGCGATAGTGACGGCGTTCCTGTTCACGAAGTTCATGGACTTCTCTGGCGATAATGTTCCTGGTGTAACCAAGGACGATCCCGCGTCCGCGCCGGTCCCACCCGCGGGTGGAGCGCCTGACGCGCCAGGAGGCTTGGGAGGCCGTATACAGCGATTGACATGGCGTTTCACTGAATCGCAGCTGTTCAGTGGGGCGATGATAGTGATGATGGGATACGCCATCTGGGAGTCGAGCTCGTACTCGTTCTTTGGGCGTTGGTTCCCGATGGGTCTCTCATTGATCGCGTTCACGCTGGCGACGGTGACGTTCCTCCGCGAGGGCTTTGGTAGTAAGACGGGCGAGATCATGGATATCGGTATCCGTAGCGCTGGCATGGAGGGCGCGCGGGCTGCTGGCGCGATGTTCCTGGCCCTGTTGGCGCTGATGTTGCTGGTGACGGGGCTTGTTGGTCTGCAGTGGGCAGCGATCGTGATTGCGCTAGCGGGGCCACCGGTAATGATGCAGAACCGGACGGGGTACATAGGTGGCGCCGTTGCCGGAGTTGTGATTGCGCTGCTGATCTACTTCTTCTTCGGAGGAATATTTGGCAGTGATGGGTTCTTGGCGGTGCTGTGGCCTGACCCGTTCCTGCTGGACATGTTTGCTGACTAGACCAGGCAGTGATGCATAACGTGTAGTGTGAAGAGGGCCTCGGCGAAGCCGAGGCCCTCTTCTTTATGCAGGGGCCGATAGGATGATTGTGTAGATGGGCATCGAGGTCGGGTGAAGTACGTACTGAAATCGTGGACATCGCTTGCCAGCTTGGCGGTTGGCGTGCTGCTGATAGTGGTTGGGCTTGCGTTGCTCGAGGACGTAGGGGCCCTGCGTGACCGCACAGAGCAGCGTGTTGCGGTGGTGCAGGGCGATACGGTGCGATTCACGACGTTTGCTGGGGCCGATTATGTGGTGCCGCTGGACGACACCTGCAAGCGTGCGGAGCCACCTCCTCGACGGGGCTGCATCGAGCGTTACCAGATGGGTGACGAAGTGTTGGTGTGGTATGACAACACGGACCCCATTCATACGTGGAAAGGCTCGACGCCTGGTGGTGGCACGGCCACTGGCATCCTGTACGCGGGGATCATTCTCGTCACATTCGCGTTCGTGTCTCTCTACATGCTCTTCGTGTTGCCGCCGATTAAAGCAGCATCAGCGCGATTACAAGAGATTGTGGGCCGCGCCCGCCCCAGGGGGTAGGCCGCGCGATGCGGGCCGCTGCGGTCTACTGCTCGACGAGTTCCGACCCGACCCCTGCAACCTCAGGAAACACCAACGACTTGACCACCACTGGCACGACGCGTGCGGGGTAGATCATGTCGCCGACGTCAATATAGTCGAACTCTTGCAGGTACAACGTGTCGATGGAGATTACCGGGTTCGCGATCCCGATGTCCTTGGTCATCGTGTCGCCGATCAGTTTGGCAAAATCACCCGTGAATACCAGGAGAATGGGTGCGCGTGAAGCGATCGTATTCGGAACCGCCGCAATGATCCCGTCCGCAATCTTGCGTAGTTGTGAGTAGCGCGGCAGTCCCTCCCAATCGAAGGCCAGCGCAACCTGGGTTTCGCCCTCCACCAGATCTTGTCGGGCGTAGGCGCTCTTGATTTTTTCGGTGATCTCCTCGGCCTCGGTTTCTCGATCGTCGTCGAGCTTCGAGATCAACACCGGTATGTTCCGTAAGGGCAGCAGGCTAACGTCGGAGATAGACAAAGTGTTACCGCTTAGCTGCACCGTGAACTGCGACGCACCGATGACAGTGGCCCGGATGCGTTCTGTAGCCGGCTGGACCGGAGCGGGCATGGCGTGTTCCGCCATCTTCCGTCGGACCGCGCCTGCCATGAACATGGCGAGGTCACCGAAATCACGCTCTTCGCGTTCGTACACGTACTCGGACACGCCACCTGAGAACACAAGAGTGTCGATGGGCGTTTCCGACGTGAGATCTGGGGTGAGCAGGAGGCTCTGTGTAAGCGCCGAACGCGGTTTGCGCTGAATCACATCCATTAGGCATTCAGCGAGTGTGTCCGCGATGGCGTGCCTGTCGACATCGCTCAGTACGAAGCCAATGTGAAGGTCGATTCCGAGCTGATCGGCCACAGCGCGCGCGGCAGGTTCGATACGGATTATTTTGCCTTCGGCGTCGGTAGCGACGAGGCGGCCGCCAACATTGATGGCCGCGGTTTCGATGATTTGACCATTTGTAACGAGGGCGAACTTCGTGGTGCCGCCACCGATATCCACGTTCAGCACTGTCTGCGCCGGGTGCTTGGAAGCAGCCACGGAGCCAGACCCATTGGCGGCAAGGATGGACTCCAGGTTGTGACCGGCCGATGCGCACACGAACTTGCCTGCCGTGTCCGCGAACAGGTCCGCGATGGCGTGCGCGTTGGTGCGCTTGACGGCCTCGCCGGTCAGGATGATCGCTCCGCTATCGACATCTTCCGGCGTGAAGCCAGCCTCAGCGTAGGACTCTGTGAGGAACCGTTGGAGGCTGTCGGTGTTGATCGCGTAGTCGGCAGTGTACGGCGTTAGCAGAATCGGCGATCGGTAGAGCGTTTCGCGCTCAACTACCACGTACCTGCTGGAGTGGAGCTCACCGGCGCGCTGCAGGTGGATCCGCGAGAACATCAGGTGGGACGTGGAGGAGCCGATGTCAATCCCCACCGTCTTGAGCTCGATGTTCTCGTAGTGGTAGAAGTCGTGATTCGGGTTGTTGCCCTCCGCGATGGAGGCCATCCGAATCTCGTCGGGGTCGTGCGCGTGTGCGAATGGATCGTCGTGCATTGAGACAAACTTCCTAGTTGTCGGCTACGCCTTGGTAGTCCCAGGTGTAGTCGGGGTCTTTGTACGCATCGTTGGGCATCGCGCTCTTGAGCCCACGCTGAGCGAGTTCGTTCTCGAACTTCTCGCGGATCCAAGGTGCTTCGGCTGGATACTCGATCTGGTCACGGGCGAGGTCCTCGATAGACTCACCCATTCCAACGAACTGGTGCGGTGGGTGGAGTGCCAGGTAGCGCCCCGGCACCTCACCGACATTGAAGTGCTGGTGGAACCAGCGGTCGGGCGGCACGAACATACTCGCTTCGTGCCAGGGAATAACAATGCGCTCGGAATCCTCGTTGGCCCACATGATGGAGTAGCCCTCGCCGCCGGGGATCACGATGACTCGCCCTGGACCGTGGCGATGGCCCTTCTTGTAGGTGCCAGCGCCGAACACTGACATGTGCATGGTGAGTTCGGTGCCTGGAGTCATCATGTACACGGACCGATTGAGCGAACCACGACCAGGGCGGTGCATGAGCTTGTCCCAGACGCCCATGTCCGGGAAGAAATTGCCCTGCCACAGCGTGCGGCCCGCCTCGCCTTCGGCGATGTGCTCCTGAATGGTGGCCTGGGCTTCTCCAAACAAGTCGTCAGCCGTGGGGAGTTGTTCTTCATAGTCGTTGTTGAAGAAAAACTCGGGATTGCCTACCGCAGACATGGCCATCGGAGCATAGTTGTAATGTAGCAGTCGGACCGTGTGGTCTCCCTGCATGTTGCTGAGTTGATGCCAGGTGTTGCGCGGCAGCAGGAACATGCTGCGAGGGGACCATTCGAAACTGTGTCGCTTGTCGCTCTTATTGCTCCAGACCGTGGTCGAGCCCTGGCCCATGAGGACGTAGCAAATCTCGTCAATGGAGGATTTGAACGGTGGAAGAGTGCCGCCAGGTGGGATCTCCTGTACGCGTGACTCGACGACGCCGGGCATCCCTGCGAGCTGGATGAAGGCCGCATCGCAACCACGCTGCGACCATGGGCCGACTTCGACCGTACGAAGGTCCTCGACGTAATAACCACGGTGGATAGGGATGCCTTGTGCTTCCATCCACGCGTCGTACGTGAATTCACTGGCCATGTGTGTCTCCTGTGATAGGAACTGGAGTGCGCGGACGCACGTCCCGAAGCGTAGCAGACCGCGCTCTCGCGTGCATGCGAGCTCATGAAACTCTTTCCTCGTTCTAAGTTCTAACCAACGCTTGCTGCCTCGGAGCGCCGATCGCCTCACTTCGCCACTGCGCCCATGACGGTACCCGGTGTTGAGGCGAACGCTCGTGGCGCCTATCATCACGCTATCAAGCGGAGGTGTTGCTCCCATGGTTGCTGCAAAGAATCGAACGACGGCGGTCGGGCGTGTCTCGGTTAGGACCAAAAAAGGTATCGTTTGCTCATCGTCACCGTTGGCGGGTGCGATCGGCGCACGCATATTGCGTGAGGGTGGGAATGCGGTCGATGCGGCCATCGCTGTCGCCGCGGCTGAGGCGGTGACGCTGCCCCCGATGTGTGGCATGGGTGGTGAGGTATTCGCATTAGTCTACGATGCTAAGTCGGATCAGATCCACGGTGTCTCTGGTGGTGGACGCGCGCCGATGGGTGCATCCCGTGAGTACTTCGTGGAGCGTGGCTACGAGAAAATGCCGTCGGACGGTCCGTTGTGCCCGTCGGTTCCGGGTGAGGTCGACGCGTGGGAGACGATGACGAACCGCTTCGGGACCATGCCTCTGGCAGATCTGATGGCACCCGCTATCGAGCTGGCTGAAGAAGGCTTCCCCCTACCGCGGCGGATTGGCAACTACTTCACGACCCACGTGGACAAGCTGAAGAAGTATCCCACCAGTGCACGCGTTTTTGTGAAAGAGGATGGCTCTCCGTACAAAGAGGGCGACATCCTCGTGCAGAAGGATTTGGCCCGCAGTATGCGGAAGGTTGCCGCTGGCGGCGCCGAGGAATTCTACCGGGGCGAATTGGGGAAAGAGATCGCCGCCGGCATGGCCGATGGCGGAGGACTGCTCAACGAGGCGGATCTCGCAGGACAGAAGACTGAGGTCTACCAAAACGCACCGTCGGTTGAATTCCACGGCCACACGGTCCACGCGACTGCGCTGCCAAGCCAGGGAGTGCTCACTCTCGAATTGCTAAGCCTGCTGGATGGCTTTGACCTGGCTTCCACTGGCCATAACACGGCTGAGACGATTCACACCATGGTGGAGTCCAAGCGCTTGGCATTCACCGACCGCCTGGCGTACGTAGGGGACCCGGAAGTGGTTGAGGTGCCCATGGATCTGCTTCTGTCCAAAGGGTACGCCGAGCAACGCCGCAAGCTGGTCAACCCGGACAAGATGGCGGAGATCGTTCCCGCGGGAGAGCTTTCGCAGTCAGGCAGCCCGAACCCGTCGACATCCTACTTTTGTGTCATGGACGCAGAAGGTAACGCAGTGTCGTTCATCCACAGCCTCTCTCAGTACTACGGCTGTGGGTTCGTGGCGGGCAATACGGGTATCTTGCTCAACGATCGAACGGCCAGAGGCTTCTACCTGGACGCGGGCCACGTGAACGTCATCGCCCCGGGCAAGCGAACCATCAACACCATCCACAACTACATGGTGACGCAGAACGGCAAGTTGGTGATGGTGGGTGGCACACCTGGCGGCGACAACCAGCCGCAGTGGAACGCTCAAGTGCTTTCGAACATCATTGATCACGGTATGGACGTGCAGGAAGCGGCGGACGCACCGCGGTGGACCCATTTCCCCGGTACTGACCCGCGCAGCATTGATCAGGAGATGGTCTTGCGGATGGAAGATGGCTTCGACGAAGACGCGGTCTCCGGCCTGGAGAAGCGTGGCCACAAAATCCGGGAGTACCCTGCGGTCGGGACGCCTGGTGCCGTGCAACTCATCCACATCGACCACAACACGGGCGTCCACACCGGTGGTACCGACGGACGTTGCGACGGTTTCCCGATCCCGGAATAAAAAGCTCCAACGGCCAGGAACTCATCAAGGAATAACAATGGCAATCAGCATCGCAGCCCCGGATGAATTCGCGTCGCACTATATCGCGGATGGGACGGTCAAGATCGACGGATTTGACGTTACGTTAGGATGGGAAAACGGCGCTGCGGCCTACGCTAGCGCCTTTTCTGATTTGGCCTATGATGTAAGCATCCTTCCCTTATCGAACTTCCTGATAGCCATGGATCAGGGGCGCCCACTGGTGGGCATCCCAGTGTTCATAGATTTCTTCTTCCCCCAGGTCGCCATCCGTGTCAACAAAACGGCAGGTATCCATAGCCCAAAGGATCTGGAGGGCAAGAAGATCGGGGTTCGAGGATTCGGGTTCAACCCCGCAGTGTGGGTTCGAGGTGGCTTGGCCGATGTCTACGGCTTCGATTTCACCAAGGTTGAGTGGAAAGCGGCAGAGCCGAACTCGATGTCCCACGTCGACTTGCCAACGTTGCCTGGACTGAGTCTCGAGAAAGGTACGTTCGACTTCATCGCAGACCTCGAAAGCGGCAAGCTCGATGCGGTGATGTGGGACCGAGGTGGGGTCGACATCACCGATAACACGGCGAACCTGTTTGATGACCCGCTGGCTGAGGTGCAGACGTACTTCGAACAGAGCGGCGTTTTCCCGCCAAACACTATGTTGTTAGCCAAGCGAGAGGTAGTGGAGGCCAACCCTGGTCTCGGCCAAGCGATCGTCGATGCGAGTGACAAGGCGCAATCGTTGTTCTTCGAGAACCTGAGCGACGATGCCACCTACATGGGCATGCCCGTGAAATGGCTGCGAGAGCGCGGCATGATGCCGTACCGCAATGGTGTCGCAAACAACCACGCTGCTCTCGAAACGGTGATTCGCTATGCCCACGAGCAGGGGCTCATCAGCACGTGGCCCGCAGTAGAGGACCTTTTCTTCGCCGGGGCTATCTAGCCGCCCCTCGCGCAGAGCAGCTTCACCTGAATGTAGCTTGTGTAGCCACTGTTATTCGTGAGGTAGATGTGTGACAACTACCCATCGTGCGGTGATCACCCCATGTCTACTCTGAAGCAGCATAGGCTTGCGGAGTACTACGCGTCTTCGTGTCGGCGCATTCCACGCCGAAAGCTGGGTGTGCTGGCTCAGGAGCAAACGGGACCAAATGGAACAAACCAGAACACATCAAGATGTGTGACATTGACCCCGTCGGTGAGCCGTGCCCCCGCTCAACGCCAAACGCCTTACAGCGCGTGGCAACTAGTCGCGAACGGCGTCAACTCCCGCTTTGAAGGCAGTGAGCGTCTGCTGCACGTCCGCCTCGTCATGGCAAACCCCGACGTAGACCTTACCGGGAGGCTTGAACACACCGTGCTCCAAGAGGGTTTCGTCGAAAACCTTATTCTTCGACTTGTCGGCGCCCATGGTTGAGCGGAACCCCGTGATGGGCGTCTCCGTGAAGTAGACATCGAACATGATGTCTATCCCGCTTACGGTGGCTGGAATCTCCGCCTCATCTAGCATCTGCTGGAGGCCATTGCGCAGCCTTCCTCCAGTTTCCCAGTACCCGTCGTAGAGGCCCGGCTCACGCATGATTTCAAGCGTAGCCAGGCCTGCTGCAGCCGCAACGGGGTTGCCATTGAGCGTACCGATCTGCGGAAGGAAGTCGCTCGCGTCGACAGCGTGGGAGTCGTAGACATCCATGAGCTCTTTGCGGCCGACCACAGCGGCCAGAGGGAAGCCACCGCCAACGATCTTCCCGATTGCCGTGAGATCAGGCGTGACACCGTAGTACTGCTGCGCGCCACCGTACGCCATACGGAATCCCGTGACAATCTCGTCGAAGATCAGCGGGATGTCGTAGCGCGTAGTGACCTCGCGGAGGCCTTCGAGGAAACCGGGCAGGGGAGCGAGCACGCGCTGGACAGGCTCGACCATGACTGCTGCGAGATCGTTGTGGTTCTGCTCGATGATCGCAACCGTGGTCTCCAGGTCGTTGAAAGGGGCCACCAAGACCGTGTCCTGGACGGCCTTTGGAATGCCTGCCGACGACGGCTCCGGTGCGGGGAACGGGACCGTACCGCTCGGCGACAAGCTCATCAGCGAATAGTCGTGCATCCCATGGAAACCGCCCTCGAACTTGAGTATCTTGTCGCGTTTGCGAAATGCCCGAGCCACACGGAGAGCGTAGGAGGTGGCTTCGGTGCCGGTGGATGTGTAGCGCACCTGTTCAGCGCACGGAACGGCCTCTACGATCCGTTCTGCTAGCTCTACGGCATACGGATTCTGGGTGAAGAAAGTCGTTCCCTTGCGCATCGCCTCTTCTGCTGCCGCGATTACCTTGGGGTTGGCGTGGCCGACAACCATGGGGCCGGAACCGAGCAGATAGTCCACGTACTCGTTGCCGCTAACGTCCCATATACGAGAACCTCGGCCCTCTTTCACAACAAACGCATAGTCGTCGGCGAGACGTACGTTGCCTAGCGTACCGCCTGGCAGGACAGTCGCGGCGCGCGCCAGAATCTGCCGTTCTTCAGGGGTGCGTCGAAGGTCAGACATACTGTTCCTCGTGAGGTAAGGGAGTTTCGAGTATGGTACGCGAGCTACGGTCGTGCGTCATGGTTGACTCCGAGAGCGCGAATAATCGTGGCGTCGTATCAAGCCGAATAGCCAGAAGCACCAGGCACCTCAGGAGAGCGTTAGATATTGGTTGAGGGACGCAACGTTCAAGAATATGTTGGTTCCTTTGAACGGCTCTGAAACAGCTGAGGTGCTACTCTAGGCTGCGAAAGAATGATTGCTCAGATGACGCTGGTGCGTGTAGTGGCCGTCGCTGCGCTTACCCGTTCCATCGTTCCTGCTTCCGGTGAGTTGAGCGCCGTGACGCAGGAGGTGCAGGGCGTCATTGATGAGACCATCTCCGCCGAACTCACAGAAGCTGGAGACTACCTGAACGGCCTTGGTAAGCAGTGCCAAGGAGAGGGCATAGAAGCCTTGACCCAGGTGCGGCAGGGCGTAGGCGGCCAGGAACTTCTCGAGGCGATGGAGGAGGAACAGATTGACGCGGCCGGCATCGCGACCTATGGTCGCTCAGGTACCAGCCGGACGGTCTTTGGTAGCGTGGCTGACCAGCTTATCCGGGAGTCCGGGAAGCCGGTGTTGGCGATTGAGGGGAAGCAGTAGGCGATCTTTCCGCCTGCACGATGGTGAAATTGAGCAATCGCAGTGGCCGGAGGATAACGTGTCAAGTAGCAGTGTAGAGACGGTACGCGCTGCCGGGAACGATATGCAATTGCATACCGCAAAGCCAGATGAAGCAGGGCAGAAGCCTGCGATCATCGTGATTCAAGAGATCTTCGGCGTGGACGATCACATTGAGGATGTGGCATTGCGATTCGCTGCGGCGGGTTACTTTGCAGTGGCTCCTGAGCTATTCCACCGGGGTGGAGCGGGTACAGTGATTCCATATGCGGAGACCGAGCGGGCGTTCGGTGAGCGCGACAAGCTGAGCAACGACGACATTGTCGCTGATCTCCAGGCAACTGTGGATTACCTCAAGAGTAACCCCGACGTGGATTCCGACAACATCGGTATCGTGGGCTTTTGCTTCGGCGGGTTTGTCTCCTACTACTCGGCGGCCACGGTGTCAGCCATAAAAGCTGCAGCGGTGTTCTATGGCGGTGGCGTGCTGCCTCGGCCGGGGTCACCGGCAGACGCCCCTCGCGTGCTGGACCTCACGGCGGACCAAGTTGACGCCCCGATGATCGGCTTTTGGGGAGACCAAGACGGCGGCATCCCCCTGGAGAATGTCGCAGCCATCGAGAGCACATTGAAGTCCAAAGGGAAGGACTACGAGAGCCACACCTACGAGGGTGCTGGCCACGGTTTCTTCTGCAACGACCGCGCCAGTTATAACGCAGCGGCCGCGAACGACTCGTGGTCGAGGACCATCGACTTTTTTGGGAAGCATCTCAAGTAGCCGCGTGGTTATTGGACGCCAAAAGGGCCGCCCATCTGGGGCGGCCCTTTGCTTCGCTATGACATCCGCGTGCCGGCTACGGCGCGTCGACGCTGACTCCGAGGCGCACCGTGCGCGGCCCAGCTGTCGTTTCGACCCAAGAGGCGTCATTGTCCACGATGGCAGCGGCAGCGCGGGTGGCGTACGGCTCGGGATTCGACGCACCTGCAGGCGCTACGCCGTAAATAGCGAGCGTCTTTGCCCCATCGATCAAACGCTTGCGGACACGGATGATGCCCATGTCCGTGGTACCGAGGTGCTCATGACTGCGGTTGTAGATTGGGCCCATCCCTTCCTGCATCGCAGTATCTTGTGGCCACACTCCAGGCAGACCAGAAAAGCTCTTCGTGGTTTGAAACTCCCAGTCGATGGGAAACCGCGAGTGCCCCTCGTGCTTGAGCTTGGTTCGCCACGTCGCGTTGCCAGGGACCGCGGCCGCGGGCTCGAAAGCCTCGACGCTCGGGTGGAGTCCCTCGAGCCCATCACGTTGGTACATCATGATGTTTCGTTGCTCCTGAGACAGGGGCGCCGAAGGGTGATACGTGAAACACAATGCCATCGTGTGGGTGTCGTCGATGGGGACCCAGGCGTGACCGCTATACACGGGGCTTACTCCATATGGCGGAATCAGCGTATGGAACGGCATAAGGAACTGGGTGATGCGCCAGTAGCGAGAGTCTTCCTCCGCCTTGTATGACGCACCGATCATCACTCCAGCGTCGGTATCGAGCACCTGGAAGTGGGGGCGCTTGTCCTGCATGCGGTAGCTCTCACCCTTGGATCGGACGAGATTGACCGCCACCGGTGTGGTAAAGGCGTCGTTGCTCAGCGCGCTGTGTAGGAAAGTACTGTGGCTTGAATCGATCTCGCCTTCCAGCGCCTGCATGAAACTGCAATTCTCGATACGCTTGGTAACGTAGACCTGCTCCTCGGGAACTGTATTCCATTCCAGATTAGGCAGTGACGGCGGCGCCGCATCTGGACCCATGTATGTCCAGACGATCCCGTTGCGCTCGACGCACGGGTAAGCGGCGACAGTGACTTTGTCCTTGAAGTTGCTTTCTTCGGGCTCATTGGGCATGTCCACGCAGAGTCCGCTGGGGTCGAACATCCAGCCGTGGTACGCGCAGCGGATGCCGCCCTCTTCGGGACGCCCGTAGTACAGTGGGGCGCCTCGATGCGGGCAATGGGATTGCACCAGGCCAACGCTGCCGTCGCCCGACCGGAACGCGGTGAGATCTTCACCCAGCAGGCGCATGTCTAGCGGAGGTGACTTGGGAGTAGGGAGCTCTGACGAAAGGATCGCGGGGATCCAGTAGTGCCGGATGGTGTTGCCCATGGGCGTCCCTGGCCCGACCTGCGTTAGCAATTGGTTGTCACTAGTGGAAAGCATGGCCGCCTTTCGATCTCAAAGCAGTGAGCCCCTCCAGGTTATCTGGAGGGGCTCACTTATTCTACCGGAGCAACGGGCGTTCCTAGTCGCTATCCGGAGGCCGAGCGGACGGCGAATATCAGCGACTTGACCGTGACAGGAATGACTTCGCTGACGCCCATTGGTTTGCCAATATCAATGTAGTCAAGATCTCCGACTTCAATGCCGTCGACGGCGATGACCGCCCTGTCGAGTTTGATCTCTTCCTTCAGGATGCCGCCCAGAGATTTCCCGACGTCGACGTCAAGCACAAGGAAGATGGGTGCGCCCGGTGGCTCTGTTTTGTCGACGATGCTGTCAATAGCTTCCGAAAGCGTGCGGATGTAGCGGTAGTCGGGTTGGCCAGCCACGCTCATAGCCAGGGCCATGGTCGAAGAAAGGGTTTCCACATCATATTTGCTGAGCGCCGTGCGGAGAGCCTTCTGCATCTCTTCCAGCGTCTGCTCCTTGTCGATGTAGGCACGGGCCACCTGAATCCCACGTACAGGCATGACGTCGTGCGTAGAAATGTAGCTGGTCGACCCCGAAGCTTGAAGGGTGTATTCGCCTGCACCGATCACGGTGGCGCGGATGCCTTCGGTCGGGGTGATGAGCACTCCAGGGTTAAAGGTTGCCAGCGACCGCTCACGGACCTTGTCTCCTAGCCATGGGCCGATGTCGCCGAAGGTGGCGGTTTCCCGTTTGTAGACATATTCGGATACACCGCCTGAGTAGACGATGTGGTCGATGTCCTGAAGCGCATGGTCGTGGAGTCCCTCGGTCAGCAGGAGCGATGCCGTGAGCGGTTCGAGCGTGCCGCCGCTGATGACGTCGAACAGAATCTCAGTCTCTCTCGCTGCGAATTCTTCGCGTTGCTCAGCGGTCAGTTTGTCGCCCACTTGAACCGTGTGCCCAAGGTCCTTCATGATTGTACGAGCGGGTTGCTCCACGCGGGTGATGGTCATATCGTCGTCGTAGGCGATCAGGCGCGCGCCGACTTCCACCGCGACCATCTGCGTGATCTCGCCCGCCTTGATGAGCGTGAGCTTTGTGGTACCGCCGCCCATGTCTACGTCGAGGACGGTCGTGTTGTGGAGCTTGGAGGCGGTCACTGCTCCTGAACCGAATGCAGCAAGCAACGCTTCGTGCATGGGGCCCGCAGAGGCGCAGATGAATCTCCCCGACTCCTCCGAGAAGTACTCAAGGATCGGCTGGGCGTTCTGTTTCTTGAGCGCTTCACCAGTGATGATGACGGCACCGGTGTCCACGTCATCCGGCGTGAACCCTGCGTCGGCATAGGACTTGTCGATGAATGACTTCACCTGGTCCGTGTCGATCTCTGTACCGGTGAGGTAGGGTGTGAGCATGATGGGGGATTTGTAGAGAACGTCGCGCTCGGTTACGACGAACTTGGCCGATAGGCCCGCGCCTTCTCGGCGGAGGACTATCCGGGAGAAGATGGAGTGAGTCGTCGAGGAGCCGATGTCGATGCCCACACTGTAAAGCGTGAACTTCTCTATCCCCTCAATGTCCTCCACCTGATCGGCGTCGGAAAAATCAAAATGTGAGTGATCGTCTTCTTCGTCGTGCATCTGGCGTGCGCCCTCCTCTAGATATTGTTAGCCGGGCTAATCGCCTTTGGCGTAGTCCCATTCGAAATCGAGATTCTTGTAGGCCTCGGCGGGGATGGCTGATGTCATGCCGCGCTTGTCGAGTTCAGTCTCGAAATATTCACGAACCCACGGATCTTCAGCGGGGTACTCGATCTGGTCGTTGGCGCGGTCCTCGACTTTTTCTGCCCGCCCGGCGAATTGCTCGGGTGGGTGTAACGCCAAGTATCGGGCCGAACTGGTACCCAGGTTGAAATGTTGATGAAACCAGCGGTTCGGCGGTACGAAACAACTGGCCTCCTGCCACGGTATCACAATCTTTTCGGAGTTCTCATCGGGCCATAGGACTGAGTACCCCACACCACCAGGGATGACGATGACTCGTCCTGGTCCGTGGCGATGGCCCTTCTTGTAGGAGCGCTCAGGAAATACCGACATGTGGGCACGCATCTCAGAACCTGGAGTCTGGATGAAGACGACGTGCCCCCCCGCGCCTCGTCCCCAGAAAGGGACGAGCTTATCCCACGCCTGCATGTCCGGGAAGAAATTGCCCTTCCATATTTGCCTTCCGCTTTCGGCAAATCGTCCTTCGCCCGCGATGATCTCGGCGGCGGCTTCGGAGTAGAACTCTCCACCATTCGCTTGGAGGACGGTGGAATTGACATATGGATTATTGAAAAAGAAATCAGGCTCGGGCACAGCTGACATGGCAATCGGCAGGAAGTTGTAGTGCAGGAGTCGAACGGGATTGTTGCCGTCCATGTTGCCGAGTTGGCAGTAGTTGTTGCGCGGAATGAGGAACAGGCTACGCGTTGACCACTCAAACGTCTTTTTAGGGGATGCATCGTCCGACCAAACGCTGGCTACGCCGCGGCCGTTGAGAACGTAGACCAGCTCATCGACCGCCATCTTCAGCGGATCGAGTGTCGCACCTGCGGGGATCTCTTCGATGCGCGCTTCGACGACGCCCTGCATGCCGTGGAGCTGCATGAACGCTGCATTGATGTTGCGAGCGCTCCAGGGTGCCAGCTCTACGGTGCGCAGGTCCTCGATGTAGTAACCCCGATGTACCGGGATCCCTTGGTCTTCCATCCAGGAATCGTATGTGAAAGGCATCTTCGTTTCCTATGGCCCGCAGCCTGCTAGATGTGTAACGAACGCTGATGAGATAGCGGTAGCTCTTTTCTCTGTCGCGATGACTCCATAACCGAAAGGCAAACCTCTAGGGTTGCTTTGGCCCATCTGCCGTCGTGGGTTGGTCGAACGCCATTGACGATCGCGTCGTAGAGCTGCCGCACTAACCCGTCTCGTCCGGTTTCTTCAGTGTCTAGCTGGATTTCCCGGACTTCGTCTTCGCCATAATAGATGACGCCGTTGGGAGTGATACGTACTTCGGCTTTGTCGCCCGTCACAACGAAAAGGAGGTCTGATATCCATGAAAAGGACTGGGGAGCCTCTTCACGGAAGACGGCTATCGGCGCGGTGCCACCGTAGCGGCCCGCGCGCTTCAGCGCAAGCTCGTCACCCGCCGCAGACGCGAGTTCGCGGCGTGCTTTTGCGTAACGTCGGTTGTCGCGCGCCTGAGAGTGGCCATAGGTGATTTCCCCGGTGTGGAACCGGTCGTAGCCGGAGTAGACGGCGGTGGCGGACACGCCATTCTCGAAGTTGATGAACGCGGAGTAGCTGCCTGGGACGGGTCGCCCTCCGTCCCACGCTCCCACGGTTGCCGTGAGACTCATTCCCATCCCGCCCGCGACCGTGCGAATCATGTCGAACATATGTGGCCCCTGGCGGAAGACGACTCCTCCACCGAACTTTGGGTCGGTGCTGAGCTCTTCACCAGTGCGTGGGCGGTACAGCCAATCGCCGTAGTACCACGTGTTGATCATCCGCAGCTGGCCGAGTTCACCGCGGTTAATCATGTCGAGAATGGCACGCGTGGGAGGCGCGAAAGAATGCGGCGAGCAGACAACGACGACCAAACCCCTGCGCTCAGCTTCCGCGATAATCTGATCAGACTCCTCGATGGTCATGGCCATAGGTTTCTCGAGGAGCAGGTGCTTGCCTCGCGCGAATGCGGTCATGGCGTGTTCGAGGTGGAATTGATTGGGCGTGGCGATGTAGATGGCGTCGATGTCGTCTCGCTGGCACATGTCGCCCATGCTGGTGTAAGGCGTAACGCCTTGATCCCTAACGAACGCTGCTAGAGCGTCGGCGTCGACGTCTGCGGCCGCTACTATCTCGACACCAGGGTGCTTGAGAGCGGCGGGAATCATCTGGCGCGCGGCACCACCGAGTCCGGCGATGCCGAGCTTGATGACGGTGGATGTGGTCACTGGGAATGCCTCCTGCGGCAGCGGGGCCGATGATACACGGAGATACGTCGTTATGCGAAAACGGCCCCGCCATATGGCGGGGCCGTTCGTTGGTAGCCTTGGAGCGAGCGCTGGCTAGAGCGTCCCGGCTGCTGCTCGCGCGTTGAGAATGGGGCTGTACATGGTTGCCGCGCCCTGCCTGATGGACGTCGCCGCGTACTGTGCCTGCTCGGTCATGAAGGGTATGTATTGATTCTGCTCGGGGTCGCGGAACGTGCAGATCGGGTCTTTGCCTTCTTCGACGAGTCGGATGTTGTCCTCCAGCATCTGCCGGAACTGAATGATGCCTTTGTCGGAGCGACCAAGGTGCTCGCCGCTACGGTCCGCGATCGGGCCCTGAGTGATCCAGGCTGCAACATCCTGGCCGGAGTTACTGCGGAGGATCGGGAAGACCGGCTGGTCGTTCTCGTCGAGCATGGGCACGGGCGGATTGAAGTAGGGGATGTCTTCCGGTGCCTGCGGAGTGTCACCCGCGATCATCGGATAGCAAGCCACCCACCAGTGGCCAGTCGTGTAGTCATCGATGGGCACGCGTACTTGGAATGCGGGACCCATCAGGAAATTGCCCTGGCGGGTAGGGTTGATCAAGTTGAAGCCATCGCCACCCTGCCGAAGCATGTTCGGGAATACGATGGGATGCCCATCCTTCCACTCGGTGTCCTCCTCCGATCCACCCTCCCAGATACGGCGCTTGATCACGCCGTACTCGAAGTTGTCGAAGTGGATGACCTTGTGCGCGCGAACCTTCTTCAGTTCGTCGAGCTCGTCATTCTGCTCGCGGATGTAGTTGGCCCAAGCGACGTGAAGCCACTCGAGGTGGACGGGATCCAGCGAGTTCTCCTGGCACTGGAGCCAGTTGCACGGCAGCTCTGCGTAACCGATGTCGCGCAGGACACCGTCTGCTGCGTAGACATCCCACGCGGGAACCAGCGGCGCGGGCTGCGGTCCCATGTAGGCGAAGAGCAGGCCTGCTTTGGCCTCGACCGGGTACGCTTTCATCTGAATCTTGTCCTTGAAGCGTGCGTCGGGGTCCTCGGTCTCCTCGTAGGGCTGCTCGATGCATTGACCGGTCTCGTCGTAGAGCCAGCCATGATAGGGGCATCGGAGGCCGTTTTCTTCGGGGATGCCGTAAATCATGTTCATACGGCGGTGAGCGCAGTGGGGCTCCATGAGACCGAACGTCCCCGAGCGGTCCTTGTACAGGATCAAGTCCTCACCCAGCAGGCGGACCTTCTTTGTCCACTTGTCGTTCATCTGGGAAACCGCCGCGATGGGGTGCCAGTAGCGCCTCATGAGCTCGCCCGTCGGTGTGCCTGGCCCAACCCGGGAATATCGGTCATTAGCTTCTTGCGTCAGCATCAGTTATCTCCTTGAACGCCATCGAACAGTAAATGTTGACGTGTGACGGGCTTCGAGTCCCCACCGCCGTTGTTGTGCGGCACATAATAGGACGAGGCGAGGTCGCGGCGCCACTATCGGAGGAGCCTCGCAATGGCGGGGGCTCGATGAACGCCGCGGGTCTTTAGGCGCCCGGAGCGGCGCCTGCGGTCGCCCGTTCACTGCGCTGCCCGTCCCAGGTGGCCATGGTTTCCTCGATGAGATTTACATCTAGCGGGTCGCCAGCCTCGACGAGGTTGTACCCACTGCGGCCTCGGCTCAGGAACTTGACGTGCTCTAAGGGGAGCTCGACCGCCTGATTGGTAGCCGGGTCACGGAATGTGTTCATCGGGTCACCACCGTCCGCAACGATCTCTGCCTGCTCTTTGAGCAGCTTGCGGTACATGATGATGCCCTTGTCGGACTCTCCGAGCTTTTCGAGGTCGCGGCGAGCCAGCGGCCCCTGAGTCACCCAAGCCATGTAGTCCTGGTTGAATAGAATGTCGACGATGTAGCGCCCGTTCTCGTCCTTCAACGGCACGTAGCGGTAGGGGACCACTGGCTGCGCGGGGGCCACTGAACCGGGGGCTGCTCCCCACACGTAATAGGAGACGTGGTAGGTGTTGTAGTCGTCTACGGGTACACGGAACTGGAGCGTTGACTTGACCTCGTCACCCACAAGCAGAATGTGCGGGAACAGAATGGGGTGACCCTCTTTCCAGTCATCGTCGTCTTCCGTGTAGCCTTCTTCGACTCGGCGCTTGATGATTCCATGCTCGAATAGGTCGAAACCTATCTTCAACGTGATGCCTCGCTGTACCGGAAGCTCGTGCTTTCCGTGGCGAACCACATTGGTGTGATAGGCGTGCAACCACTCGTTGTGCAGTGGGTCTAGCGAATTCTCCTGGCACTGGAGCCAGTTGCAGGGTAGTTCGGAAATGCAAATCTCCCGAACCGCGTTAGCCCACGTGAGTTGCTCCCAACGCGGAAGCAGCGGCGCTGGCTGCGGCCCCATGTAAGCGAACAACAGTCCGCCCAACTCCTGGACAGGGTAGCCCGCGATCTTGACCTTCTCTTTGAAACGACCGTCAGGATGAACGGTCTCCTCGAACGGCTGCTCGATGCACTGGCCCGTCTCGTCGAACATCCAGCCGTGGTACATGCAGCGAAGGCCACTCTCCTCGGGGATGCCATACGAAAGATCCACTCGGCGGTGGGGGCACAGAGCGTCGATTAACCCGTACGTTCCCGAGCGATTCCTGTAGAGAACCAAGTCTTCGCCTAGTAAACGAACCTTCTTCGTTGGTCTGCCGTCTAGCTCGGCGGTTGCAGAAATAGGATGCCAGTACCGGCGCATAAGCTCGCCAACTGGCGTTCCCTTACCCACCCTTGCTATGGTGTCATTGTCTTGAGTGCTGAGCATCAATCCTCCGCAAAGCCCCATGGGCCTGTTGGTGTGTTGTTCTACTCGGACGTGTTCGCATATCCAACCCAAGTGGCCAATACCTTCTCAATGTCTGGGACAGCCTTGCTGTCACCGGCTTCAGGAGGCACGTACCGTGTGGCGGCACGAAGGCCGAATTTTACCTTCTCTACGGGAGCTCGAAGCGTCTCCCTGGTGTGGAAAACGTTCATCGGCTCGCCGCCGTCTTCCATGATTTGAAGATTTCGCTTGAGTTGCTTTCGGAACATGATTATGCCCTTGTCTGACTCACCGAGAACCTCTTTGTCGCGCTTAGCGAGCGGCCCCTGCGTGACCCAAGCCATGTAGTCCTGATTGAACGTCCAGTCGAGGATGAAGTACCCGTCATCGTCCTTGAGCGGCACTTGACGATACGGAATCATAGGCTGTGCTGGCACGGGCGCTCCGGGTGCTGCGCGGAACGAGTAGATGGAGATGTGACGCGTGTTGTAGTCGTCTACTGGCACGCGGAACTGGAAGGTCGCGCGGGCTTCGTTGCCAACCAAGAGAATGTTAGGGAATAGTACTGGGTGCCCAACGGCCCATTCGTCGTCAGTCTCATCGCCACCGAGCAGTACGCGGCGTTTGATAATGCCGAACTCAAATTCGTCAAAGCCTATTCGTTGATGGGGACGAAGCGATCCGCCGCCAGCGAGCGCGTTCCGATCGGTGCTCAAATACTGCCCCATATAGGCATGCACCCACTCGACGTGAACCGGATCCATGGAGTTCTCCTGGCACTGAAGCCAGTTGCACGGAAGGTCAGTGATTGCGATGTCACGCACAGCGTTGTCCCATAGCAACTGCTCCCACTGCGGCAGCTCCGGTGCGGGGAGGGGGCCAAGGTACGCGAAGACGAGCCCCGCCAACTCTGCGACGGGATAGCCGGCGATCTTGACCTTCTCCTTGAAACGACCGTCCGGGTGAACGGTCTCCTCAAATGGCTGCTCGATGCATTGGCCGGTCTCGTCGAACATCCAGCCGTGGTACATACAGCGCAACCCATGCTCTTCCGGTATGCCGTACGACAGGTCTACGCGCCGGTGCGGGCAAATGGCCTCGATTAATCCCAGCATCCCTGAACGGTCTTTGTAGAGAACCAAATCTTCACCCAGAAGGCGTACTGATTTGGTCGGGCGCTCCAGTAGCTCGGCAGATGCACCAATGGGATGCCAGTACCGGCGCATCAGTTCGCCCATAGGCGTTCCTTTGCCAACCCGGGATAGTCGATCGTTCTCTGCGACGCTGAGCATGGAGACCTCCACTGTTAGCCACGTATAGCGCCTAGATTAGGTAGCCGTCATACGTCGTGTCAACGGATAGAGGTCACGCGGGCTCAGCGATTGGCTACCTCAAGGGTTTCATGCGTGACACTTGCCCACGACTCCAACACGCTGCGGATGTCATCCGCAACGGCAACGGGCTCGCGTCCTGCAGATCTGCGTAGTCGGTACAGAGTGCCATCTTCATCATCTTTAGGCACCCTTTGCGAGGTAGTTATCTTGATGGAACCTTCTCCTAGGGGACGTCGAGGCCATCCTGGGAGCGCGGAGTGAAGGCCACGTGGACGGGGTTCGGCTTTTCCACGAATATCTCGGAGACAGCAAACGGGGCTCCTCAAGGAGCCCCGTTCGTTTGGACCTATTAGAAGAAGGTTTATTCACCCTCACCGGAACCGGGTGCATTGGCCATCTCCGGTAAATCATTCCAGGTACCTATCACTTCGTTGATTTTGTCGGAATCTGCGCTGAACCCGGATTCGCCGGGAATGTACTTCTTCGGTCGGCGCATTCCGAATTTGACGTGCTCCAGCGGGGCAATGATGCACGCTGCACGCTCGGCATCCCTGAATACGTTCATCGGCTCGCCGCCATCCGCAATCACGTTCAGCTCACGGCGAAGCTGTTTGCGGAACATGATGACGCCACGGTCGGACTCACCCAAGACCTCTTTCGTGCGATTCGCGATGGGCCCTTGGGTCATCCATGCCATGTAGTCTTGGTTGAACACCAGATCAGTGATCCAGCGTCCGTCCTCGTCCTTGAGTGCAACCTCACGGAAAGGCACCACGTCCTGTTTGGGTGCCGTTGTGCCTGGCGCGGCGTGCCAGATGTACTGCGAGATGTGCAATGTGTGCTCGTCGTCGATCGGCACTCGCCATTGAAAGGTCACCGAGACTTCACTCCCAACCATCAATATGTTGGGGAAGAAGATCGGATGCCCTTCCTTCCAGTCATCGTCGTCCTCGGTATAACCCTCGAAAACACGCCGTTTGATGATGCCATGCTCAAACTCGTCGAACCCGATCTTCTGGTGACTGGGTAGATCCAAGAGCGCCTTCGGGCCACTCCAATGACCGCCGTCGGCTGAGTAACGCCCGAAATAGACGTGCATCCACTCAACGTGAACGGGGTCCACGGAATTCTCCTGACATTGCAGCCAATTGCAGGGCAGGTGGGAGATCGCGATGTCGCGAACCGCATCACCCCACGTGAGAGGCTCCCATTGAGGCAGGAACGGCGCAGGTAGCGGTCCGAGGTACGCGAAGACCAAGCCAGCCAAGACCTGTACAGGGTAGGCGTTGATCTTGACCTTTTCTTTGAAGCGTCCGTCAGGGTGGACGGTTTCCTCGAACGGCTGCTCGATGCACTGACCGGTCTCATCGTACATCCAACCGTGGTACATGCAGCGCAGGCCATTCTCCTCAGGGATGCCGTATGACAGGTCAACGCGTCGGTGAGGGCACAGAGCGTCGATGAGTCCTAGCGTCCCGGAGCGATCCCTGTAGAGCACGAGGTCTTCACCCAGGAGCCGTATGGACTTGGTCGGTCGTTCATCAAGCTCGCCTGATGCGGCGATGGGCTGCCAGTAGCGGCGCATCAACCCACCCATCGGTGTGCCTTTGCCCACTCGAGTAAGTGCGTCGTTCTCTTGCGCGTTCAGCATACGGTTCGTTCCTTCTCGTTCGGTCTAGCCTGCAGAGAGACTGCCTAGATTCCATAGGTTAGGTAGTCCCTTTGCACTCGTCAACGGACTTTCGGAGCGAGCAGAGGGCCTTATGAAGGTCGGTTCATCTCAGGGGCAGCAGCCGGGTCGTGCTGGACGACTCTCGTGTAGTACTGCCACACCCCCCCGACTCGTGGGCGCCATCCGGGAGGCAAAACCTTCGCGAAGTGGGGTAATTCAATGATCGGCGTGCGCTCGGTCATCTCCGCGATGAGTTCGTCCTCGATGTACGGGTGGTCTTGGCCCATA
>Ga0302123_10000384_pt1 | contig 35962 bp, 45 predicted proteins | sample CB21_321_MG_FD_203109 | JGI IMG/M metagenome (GOLD analysis project Ga0302123, IMG submission 203109) | Marine microbial communities from Western Arctic Ocean, Canada - CB21_32.1 | ecosystem: Environmental > Aquatic > Marine > Oceanic | place: Canada: Western Arctic Ocean | collected 2017-09-28 | reverse complement strand
AGCAGCTGGAAGAATAGACGATCCGAGATTCAATTGGAGTACTATAAAGTATAATGCCAATAAGGCTTGGAAAAAGTCAGGTAATAAGTTAGATACTGATAGTATAAGAAATATATTAAAGAATGCAGCTAAATTATCAGATGAAGCAATTGATGATGCTTTGACAGATTATGAAGTACGTACTACAAAATCAGGTACAGGTAGTATACCAAAAGGTGCAACATTTAAACATACTGATGTATCATATATGTGGGACGGTACACAATGGGCTGGAAAAACAGACAGCGGCGAATGGCGCAAAACAGATCCAACGTCAACTGATCCTATACTTAAAGCATCGGATGATGAAATGTATGAGCGATATGTTGAGGCAGCCAAGGCCAGTGAGATTACAAAACCAGACGGTACACCTATGAGAGTTCCAGCACCAACAGAACCGGTGTCGTCGAAACCTGATTCTCCTTTTGCAGATGATATGGAAATGCAAGAATTAGCAAAAACGATAACAAATTCAGGTATGGTATTAGCTGTACCCGGCGAAAGTGCACAAATTCCTAACAACGACTTGCGAGAGTTGTTAAATGATAATAAGAAGAGTTTTGTTTTCGAGAACGATAACCCAAGTGCACCAGAAGCAACGAAAGAACAAAAAACAAATATGGAGAATGAAATGAGAGTAAATGAGATGTGTGGTAGTGGATGCGGCGACGAGATGGAAATGCCAAAAACAAACTACAATCTAAGTGTTACAAAAGATGAAGGTAGTACACATAAGACAATGACAGTTACAAGTGATCAACCAGATGAGTTAATACGAGTATTACAATTATCAGGTATGGACACTGGACATTCAGAGCCTGATGGCGATGAGATTGCTGGTGTAGATATGGATCATGACGAACCAAGTCCAGTTTCCTCAATGAAGGATTTAATTTCAAAAGTGTCACATCCTCCTGTAGGACATGATGAGGCAGTTGAAGAAGTTGAAGATGTTGAGCAAGATCATTCAAGTGATGCAAAAACATTTGGTCTTAAAGATTTAGTTGTTGGACTATCTAAGAAACAGCCAAGGCAACGACGTGTTGCTGGCGGCGACAACCCTTATAAGAATGCAGGGCAGTTAGAAGAAGATTATACTGCCGCGTATGACAAATATAAGACTGAATAATGAGATTAGTTGAGCTTGTTGAAGACTATAACGACATTGCAAATATGCCAGGTCGTCGTCGAGACACCAGGCCGCATGTCGGTGACCATCGCATCTGGACTGGCGTAGGTGGTGTAATAAAGAAACAAGCAAAACGACTAAGACATATAAATGATGAGTTAGATGATGTTGATTTTAACGATATAATAAAAAAAGCCGAAGCCGATGATGATAAATTAAGCGAGCCATTGAGACAGTTAGGGAATGAGTTAGCAAAACTTAATCAAATAACAGGACATAGATACAATGCGAGCGCATGATTTTATATTTGAAAGAACAGGTTTAACAAAAGGCGATATTGCTGAAACCTTTTTTGGCGCAGCCATGGCAGCAGCTTTTTTAAATTATCCAAGACAAGCAGATGAAGCAACTATGCTTTCAATTGCTAAACAATTAACACCAAAGACAGGAATGAGTTATTCTGTTAATAATGCAGGAAAACCCGCTGATACTATACAAGTTAAGAACGTAATTAAGAATCAGTTACATCTCAATGCGTTTAGTCCAAACGAGTTTAATAATACTGTAGAATTCATCCGTCATAACTTCCCATCTGTATTAGCGGCCGCGAATGGTGAACTTGAAGCAATAGATAGTAAGATAAGTGCTAAAAAGATTTTAGAAAATGGAATAGCAGATTTGGTTGTTATATCAGCAATTGGAGGAGAAGATCAAAGTACTACTAAAGTAGATGTTAAGATTGTACATAGTAATCCCGAAATGATAGGAGCAGCGACGGCGGATACTACCCTTCCCTATGAAATAACTCAATTATATAGTTTAAAATATGATGAAGGTGGTAAATTAATACCAGTAGGTCAAAACCCAGCAGTTGTAAAAAATACGACTTATAATAAAGATGGAACTATAAAATCTAGAGATCAAATAACTTTTTGGAATGATATTGGTGTAACTATTGATAAAAATTCTATTCGGGATGATTTAGATAAGGTTAATGCAAGTATTAAAACGAAAAAATATCAAAGTGAGAAAGATACTGACTTGATAAAAAAACGTCGCGAGTCAGATGCTTTTAAAGAAACAGTATTTCATATGAAAAACGCAGCTGACCAAATTAATCAAAATATCAATACTAATAGACAAGAAGCACTGTTTCTTACTAACCTAGAAAATTTTTTAAAGATACACGTATCAAAGGGTGATGATTTAAAAGTACTTGGAATTACTCGAGGTTCGGGCTATAAAATCGGGCATCTAAATAATATTCGTAAGAATGTAGATAAGATAAATCTTCATGCAATAACAACTGTAAAAGCAGGAAGCCCGCCAAATTTACGTGTTATGAATACCTTTAAAGATAATGAAGAAATTGTTTTTGAGATAAGATTAGCAACGGCTGGTGGTAACTGGAAGAAATCCAATCGATCTGGTAAGATTGAGTACAGGACGGTAAGATATACGCTTAAGATTTCTATAGGCCCTGGTTTTAATCGTATTACAACTTTAGATCGATAATATAAATATTTACATGCCACACGGAACAGACAGTCATTTAGTTAAGACTGCTCATAAAAAAACAAAATATAGTAAACAGCAAGTAGAGCATTTGGAAAAATGTCTCAATCCTGATACTGGACCGTTGCATTTTATGAGTAATTTTATATACATACAGCATCCTGTTAGAGGAAGAATTGAATTTAAGCCATATAATTTTCAGCATGATTTAATAGATAACTATCATAATTATCGTTTCTCAATTAATATGTGTGCTAGGCAAATGGGTAAAACCACTGTTGCCGCAGGATATCTTTTGTGGTTTGCAATGTTTAAAGCAGATAGTACTATATTAATTGCCGCACACAAATATACTGGAGCTGCAGAAATTATGCAACGTGTTCGATATGCATATGAGAGTGTACCAGATTTTGTAAGGTGTGGTGTAGTTAATTATAATAGAAATAGTATAGATTTTGATAATGGTTCACGAATTATGGCAGCCACAACTACTGAAACTACTGGACGTGGTATGTCCTTGTCGCTAATTTATATGGACGAGTTTGCATTCGTACAACCAAGAGTAGCAAAAGAATTTTGGACAGCATTGTCACCAACACTTGCAACAGGTGGTAAATGTATTATTACTTCAACGCCTAATAGTGATGATGATCAATTCTCTACAATTTGGCGAGAAGCAAATGCAACACATGATGAATATGGTGAGCCTACAGAGTTAGGAAAGAATGGCTTCTCAGGATTAAAAGTAGTATGGGATCAGCATCCAGAACGAAATGAAAAATGGGCAAAAGAAGAACGTTCGAGAGTAGGTGAAGAACGGTTTAGACGAGAACATTTATGTGAATTTATTATATATGATGAAACTTTAATTGATGCACTAAAGTTAGTAGGTTTAAAAGGCCGCGAGCCTCTTATGAGAACAGGCGAAGTACGATGGTTTCATAGGCCAAAGAAAGGTAGAATTTATTTAATAGGACTGGATCCAAGTTTAGGTACCGGTGGCGACTACGCGGCCATTGAAGTTTTTGATGGAATAACTATGGAACAAGTAGCAGAATGGCAACATAATAAATCTCCAGTAAAACGCCAAATAAAAATAATGCAAGACATTATAGGTTATATTGCAAAAGAAACAGGTTATACAGAGACAGCACATACCGAAACAGAGATATATTGGAGTGTTGAAAACAACACACTCGGTGAAGCATGTTTAACCGTTATAGAACATACTGGCGAGGAAAATTTTGCTGGAATGATGGTTAACCAACCAAAGACTGGTAGTGGACAACGACGATATCGTAAAGGATTTACAACAACTGCTAAAACTAAATTATCAGTGTGTGCAACATTAAAAAATTTAGTTGAAGCAAATAAAATGGAAGTTAATAGTAGACGTTTAGTTAAAGAATTAAAGAACTTTGTTGCTAATGGTTTAAAGTTTGAAGCAAAAGTAGGTGAAACAGATGATTTAATATCTGCAACTTTGCTAGTTTTACGAATAAGCAATCATTTGGCAAAATATGATGATAGAATTCATGAAAGGTTGGCACAAAATGCAGGCGATGACGATGAATTTGGTTTTGAAGAGCCATTGCCGATGGGCATAATTTAATTAAATTGATAAATATGTATTATGGGTATAAGCATAGAGAATGTGGCCTCTGAGGTCCGTAAAGTTATAAAAGGTTCCGGTTATCGATTAGAGATGTTCACTGAGCAAGGTGATCAAACATTAGATGACAGGGAAGCACGTAGATTTTTTCTAAAGCCATCGAATATAATGGTTACTATAAGTGAAGAGGATGCAATCCTTAAATTACATAAACCAGATACTGTTGAGCTAGCAGAAATAGAAAATTTACATTCAACTTTAAAAAATTTATCACGCAAGTATAGATTAAATTTTGATTTTAAATCATTTGGACATTCTTTAAAACCAAAAGACTATGTGCACCAGGCAATCAAATCAATAAACGATGAGGAATTAGCAATGAAACAAATGGCAGAAGGTATGTCTTCAATGGCTGGCAGTACAAAGTCAAGTTACCAATTGGTAGATGACAATGTAAAGTTAATTGTGAGACATTTAAAACCAGTAGACGAAACGGTACGTGGATCCCGGAGTAGGAATATTAAGGCTTTATTTATAGAAAATGGAGCCGGAGAAAGATTTCAATATCCACATATACATTTAGCAGGCGCTAGAGCAATGGCACGCCACGTAAGTATGGGAGGTACTCCATATGATTCAGTTGGTAGTCATGTTGCAAAGTTGTCTGAAGATTATAAAAAATTGCAACGCTTTATGCGATATGCAAAATCTAATAATGTTGTCAACGAAGAAACATCAAATATTATTGAAGCAATCAAAGATCGCTATCAAGATATTAGAAAGAATTTAAGTCGTCTAACAAGTGTTAGAGGATACACAGAACAAGTAAGTGCTATTCAAGAAGATGCATATGAAGCAACTGATGATAAAGTTACAGAACTTCGTAATATGTTTACTGCCAAAACATTTGATGAATCACTAGAAGAAACATTGCCATTAATTTCTCAAATTCTTGAATATAGATTGTCAAAGGATGCAAAAAGATCATCCGGTGAAAAGTTAAAAGATATACCATCGCTTATACAAAAGTCAGAGAATGTATCATTCCATGAGCCTTCAGGGGCACAAGACGAATATGCAAGTGCTAACATACTTAATTTTTCAGAGCCAAAGTATGAATATGGATATAAAGTTAGAGAACTTGCAAGCTTAATAGAAGATGATTTGCTATCTTCGTTTTTAAGTAACATTTCAAATAATGATGATGCAATGGAAGCACTTTCAAAACTTGAAGAAAAGGGTATTAACTCCGAATCAGATGCTGGCATCATTGTACAAAATATTATGACCCAAGCAAATGAGCAAGGTATTTTTGGTAAGGCTGATTCAGCAGATGCTGATGATTCAGCTGATGAATTTACACAACAGGATACAGAAGACATGCCAGATGAATTTGATCCACCTGAGGTGGAAAGCAAGATATTTAATGACTGGGTAGAGTCTGTTGCTGATGATAAAACACTATTTGAAGAAGTAGTAGTTTCAGAAGATACGTTCGTAGATTTTAACCGTGCATTAGCAACTGCTAAAGAACGCATGGGTACATTACCTCGTATGGGTGATGGATCACCGTTAATCCGTAAGATTAAGGGCATGTGTGAAGAAGTTGGACTTGAATACGATGTTAAAGCAGAAGATCTTTATTCCGCATTAAGTGGCGAAGATGTTATTAACGAAGGCGAACCACGCCAGTATAAAGGCGACGGCAGCGATGCTAAAGTTTATAAAAAGGATGAGGGTGTATTAGTTATTGATACAGCACAAGTAGATGAATATCTTGCAAATGGTTGGATCCTAGCTGAAGCACCTGCAAATGATGAGCTTGATCGTGTTACGCATTTAGCAGGCATAGAGCCAGTAATTGAAGATGACGAAGCCGACGACGAAGCAGAGCAAATAGACGAAGCACAAAGCGAAGCACAAAAAGCAGCTTTCCAAAAAATGCTTGATGCTAAAAATGGCGACAAGGAAGAAACTACAGAAGATGCTGATGCTGAAGAAGACGATGAAGTAGAAGAAAGTATAGAACTTGATCGTGTTAAGCATTTAGCAGGTGTATAAGGAATTAAACTATGTTAGTCGAAGATATAATATTAGAGGCTAACGTTGAGCCAAAAGGTTTAGACCTCCTTGACAAATGGATTCATGAAATGGGTGAGGATTTAGAAGATTCTAACCCTGGTATTAATCACACTGCTTTTCTAAAAAGATTAAGAAAAGATATCATTAATAATAAGCCAATTATGTACCCCGAGGTATCCACGCCACTAAAACCGTATAAACCTAAAGAAACAGATCCAGATTTTATTAAAAATGCCTCAGATGTATATACAGTAAATAAAGACGTATTAGATTCTTTCTATAACAATATGCTTGATCTTTTTATACCTGATGACGGTGAACCTACTAGTAATCCATTGTTTTATAAATTTCATAATTTAGTTAAAGATGCAAAAACATTAGATCCACATATTGCAAATAAACTCCTTCCTATTAAAAAGAAATACGAACAAGGTAAATTTGATTTGCCAGGCCTAGAAGACGCAATGAAAGTTATGACTCAATTAGGTGCTCAAAAATGGAAACACGATTCAGCAGAAAGACGGCGTGTCGAAGCCGAAGCACCAGTTATAATGAAGTTTAAAAATGGTTCTAAATGGGTAAGGTTAGACTCACAAGAAGAAATGAAACGCGAAGGCGACATGATGCAGAATTGCATTAGTGGTTATTGTCCAGTTGGCGAACAGGGAGATTTAACTCTAGGATTAAGAGATACATTTAATGCTTATGTCGACTTTGAAGATCAGACTGACGACTCGGCTTATGAGTGGCTTTTAGAATGGCTAGAAGAGAATGACACAGATGTTCAAGATTTTATTGCCAATAAAATAAATGATGGTGAGGTCGATCCTCAATTGTCGTACGCTCTGGAAGATATATTGGGTTATGAGGAAGAACACGCATTCGAGTGGATGGTAGATCAAATTAGAGATGCTGATGACGATGATGATGAAGAATTAACCGATGGTCATTTAGTTTATAGTTTGCGCGATAAACATGGAGAGTCTCATATATCTGCAGAATACGATCCAAATGTAGATATGAGTAATATAGAGCCAGATTCAGCATTAGGCAAACAAAACAAACCACCTGTTGAAAAATACGGACCATATATTGAAAAATTAAATGACTTTTTTACACAACATCCTGAAACATTTGGTCCTGCTGGTAACACAAAGGATATGCCATTCCACCCAGATTATGATGATGATCGCGAACATACCGAGTCTGCTGATTTAAATCGTATTAAACATTTAGCAGGAATATAAATATTATTATGAGAATTTTTGATTTAATAAACGAAGCAATTGATGTTGAGTTTGGTCAATATATTATTTTAGATCATACTAGACCTGGGCATCAATGGTCTGCTGATACTAAAAAAGATATAATTGATGCAATTATGGCCAATTCTATTAAAGAATGGCAAGTAGTTGAAGCAGATACACATGATATACTTGCTGACTGGCACAATGACTCAATTTTACATGGTAAGATTACGCCCAAAGATGAAACATTCTCTCGTATAAAAGAATTAATGTTTGATGTTAACGACGATATGCCCGATCATGCACCGTTTCCAAAGGTTAAAGCTGATATGGAAGTGGTTGAGTCGGATCTTGATTCGGAATAACACCGTATTCCATATATAATAACGCATGTCGCATAGGTACAGGCCTAATAATATTGCCATCTTTATCAAGCGATTGTGCTGTGTGTATTGCTTTGCTATATGCTAAATCACAATGTTGTATTATTGTATTATAATGTTTTTCGTATTTGCGCCACCAAAAGTCAGTACCAAAGTGTTGCATAAATTCTAAACCTACCCATACATCTGCAATATTAACATATTTAAAATCATTCATTAAAAGTATAGGTCCATTTTCTCGTTTTCGAGAATAACGCAATCCTATACGATGTAAATTCATCCCAAATGCTTTACTTAACGAAAATGTTACTGTTTTAATAGCAGGATGATCTACATTAAAGTTAATATCCTTACAACAAGAATACCATGCCGCATCAATGTGTACGGGAATTTTTAGTTGTAAGCATTTTTCTAAAATCTTTGTCATTTCAGGATGAACATCGTTATTATAGAATGTAAAAGGTGTTGCTATAACTAATACATCACCAGTTGCAAGTGTATCAACTGTTCTTTTATTAATACTAGGGAACAATCTACGATGGTAAGCATAGTCACCATCAAATATTACTATTTTTTTATTGTGCATCATGTGGAGTTCATCTATTTGATGTGTTACTCCTAAGCATATATCTCTATCTGGAAAGGCATCTAACCCTGTAAATGATATTAGTTTGTGATCACATATCCATTTATGTGTTTTTTCTTTGAATAGTTCTGTTATTGTATTGTAATCTTCAGTATCGCCTGTTGTAATGTTTTTAAAATTGTCAAATCTCATAGTATTATGTAAAGTATTATGAAACTTATGTACTTCTGAATCAAACATAGGTCGTTTACGAGAACCGGGTTCTCTGTCTATTAGGCTATTTAATATTGTAATATCAGGTATTGGCATAATTCATTATTTCTCTTATGTACTGGTGTTCGTCTTGTATATTAAATTTACGAACAGTGTCCATCCAATTAGTAAATTCAACAAATGCTTGATGTTCATTATATGTATTTTCTTTTCTGCTCATTACAGGAAACGGATCTTTAACATTAAAAATTATATTCTCAATACTTTGTATTTCTATTGGACTAATTTTAAAAACATTTTCTTGTACTTCTTTTATTATGTTTTTAAATGTTACTTCTTTGTGTTCTTCTAATAGTAAGTTAGCAGACAAGTATGGTTGTACTGCTGGATATACATTTATGCTATTGCTATCAAAAATTTTATTTTGATACTTTGAAAAATAGTTAAAAGTATTAATCATGTTACCAACATTGTATATGCTTAATACAAAGTTAATACCAAGTAGTGTTATGTTTGGATGATTTAGTAATACTTGAAAGTTTTTGTCAATGTTATTAAAGTTTGTACCACGTATCCATTCGTATGTTCTATGTATGCCGTCGATGCTGGCAAAAATTTCTATATCTTTTAGTTTATCAAAAATTTCTAAAGTTTTTTTAGGTATGGATGTTATGTTGCTAACCATTCTTATTTTGAGAGTTGGTTTTACTTTGCTGATTTTGTCTAAGAAAGTTAAACAATTTTTATCGTACAAAGGCTCGCCACCTTTTATAATTAGTAATTCCAAATCGTTAATGTTATCTAATATTGACTCAAGTACTTCCTTTTGTAATACAACTGGTTTAAATTGGTTATAGTTGTAATGTGTTTTTAGTGCATTAACTGCTTTTGGCGGCATAGACTTTTCTTGTTGATGCCAATGAGAACTGTGAATGCTGTTGCACATAGCACAAGCAAGGTTACATTGATTACTAAAACTAATATCGAGATATTTAATTTTTGGTTCAATATCGGTTGGTAGGCGTATCCTCCCATTAGCATATTTTAGTCGTTTACTTTCTAGATTGTGTTTTTCTTTGCTATAACAATAATTACATGCGTCAATATATTCATCGTTAAGCATTTTTTCTCTAATCTCTTTTATACGATCACCATAGAATATGTTTTCTATTGTAGTACTTGATTTTGTAAAGTCATGTAGACTGTGGTCTGCCTCATCTGACCAGACAGGACATAATTGAGCAAGACCTCGCGGATCGATTGTAATACCATCAAATGGTATGTAGCAGAAATGTTTCTTATTCATATGTTGACATGTAAGATAAATACCTATATAATATTTATTGTTAATTTTGTTATTTTTTACTTGACATTTGTTCAATTAGATACTATAATGTATTTAATTAAGTTATACTTAATTTTAAAACTAATATTTAGGCTAATAAAGGAGAAAATATATGGCTACATTGGCAGAGTTAAGAGCAAAACTCGCGGCACAGGACCAGCGTCAGACTGGTACTCGCGAAACAGATAACGCAATTTATGCGTTTTGGAATATCCCTAGCGATACTACAGCAACATTACGATTTCTTCCCGATGGGGACGAAAGCAATACATTCTTTTGGCAAGAGCGCCAAATGATTCGTATGCCTTTTCCAGGTGTGAAAGGACAGGACGAAGCAAAACCTATTACGGTAAACGTACCGTGTATAGAAATGTGGGGCGAGACTTGTCCAGTACACGCAGAAATTCGTCCATGGTTCAAAGATCCAGCACTTGAGGATATCGGACGTAAGTATTGGAAAAAGCGTTCATACATCTTTCAAGGATTTGTTGTAAATAATCCATTGGAAGGTGACGCAACTCCAGAAAATCCCATTAGGCGTTTTGTTATAAATCCTTCGATTTATAAGATTATCAAAGCGGCATTAATGGATCCAGAAATGGAAAATTTACCAACTGATTATACAGCAGGAACTGATTTCCGTCTTACTAAGACACAAAAAGGTCAGTATGCTGATTATTCAACATCAAACTGGGCACGACGAGAACGAAGTTTATCGGAAGATGAATTAACTTCTGTTAGTGCACATGGTTTGTTTACTTTAAATGATTATCTTCCAAAGAGGCCATCAGCTGATGGTGTGAAAGTAATTTATGACATGTTTCAGGCATCTGTAGATGGTGAACTGTATGACCCAGCAAAATGGAGCGATCATTATCGTCCATATGGTGTCTCAGCATCAACGAAAACTGAAACTGTACAAGTTGCACAAGTTGCTCAAACTGAAACAGTGGCGGTTACAGCAAGCGATACAACTGAATCTGAAACTGTAACAGAAACAGTTAGTGAGGAAACATCTGGCAATAACAAAAGTGCAGATGAAATTCTTGCTATGATTCGTAATCGTAAAAAGACTGAAACAGAGTCGGCTTGAAAACATACAAGAGGGGGTTCGCCCCCTCTTATTTCACGGAGGATAATAAATGGTAAAACCCTATGATTTTTCTAAGTTAAGAAAAAGTTTAACAAAAAACATTGACGGTCTAAGTTTAGGCTTCAATGATCCTAAGGACTGGATTGACACTGGCAGTTATGCATTAAATTATCTTATTAGTGGAGACTATTATAAAGGTGTTCCACTTGGTAAGGTAACTATGTTTGCTGGAGAATCCGGTTCAGGTAAAAGTTTAGTTGTAAGTGGTAATTTGGCTCGCAATGCACAGAATTCTGGTTGCTTTGTTGTTATGATGGACAGTGAAAATGCACTTGATAATACTTGGCTACAGGCACTTGGTGTAGATACAAGTGAAGACAAACTTCTAAAAATTAATATATCTATGATTGATAGTGTTGCTAAAACCCTATCAGAATTCCTTAAAGGTTATCGAGAAGAAAACCAGGGCAATGACTATGCAGATTGTCCAAAAGTAGTAATTATTATTGATAGTTTGGGAATGTTGCTATCGCCAACCGACATTAAACAGTTTGAGGCTGGTGATTTAAAAGGTGATTTAGGACGCAAGCCTAAAGCACTTACAGCATTGATTCGTAATACAGTTAATAATATTGCTCCATATCCAATTGGGTTTATAGTTACAAACCATACATATGCTTCGCAGGATATGTTTAACCCAGATGATAAGATATCAGGCGGCCAAGGGTTTGTGTATGCAAGTTCAATTGTTGTTGCTATGCGGAAATTAAAACTTAAGGTGGATGCAGATGGTAATAAGGTTTCTGAGGTTTTAGGAATTAGAGCCGCAATGAAAGTTATGAAAACAAGATTTTCAAAACCATTTGAATCAGTGCAAGTTGAGATTCCATATGAAACAGGTATGAGTCCATACAGCGGATTAGTTGATATGTTTGAAAAATCTGGTGTCCTTGTTAAACAAGGTAATAGATTAAGATATATTGATAAAGATGGTGAAGAACATATATATTTTAGGAAAGGATGGAACGCAGATACATTGCCTGTTATTTTGAAAGAGCAAGGTGATGGTGTAGTACTTGAAACAGTTGTAGAAGACTCAGTATTAGAAGAAATTGAAGAGGATTAGGTAAATATCCGTTATTGTAATGAACATGGAGATAATTGATGGATATTAATCCTGATGTAATAGTAGAGATGTGGAGTCTGTTAAGACCATATATCCCTCAAAAAGAAAGAGCAGATGCCGCATATAGTATTATAGATTTTTATGATACAAATGGCGACATTGAAGAAATGAGAGATTGTGATACTTTAGATTCGCATCTTGCCAAGGCATTAACTGACCATTTAGAAGAAGCCGAAGACGAAGACGAAGACGAAGAGGAATATTAATGGCCAGTTGGTATCAACAGGTAGTTGAAAGTATAGCTGCCCTTCCTGATTGCATAGATTATTATGAAGGGCAGTTAGCTATAGCACGTAATGAAATTAAATTTACTGGAAGTATTGAAAAAGCCGCAAGTGCTATTCCAGCAATTGTACAATTACGTTTTTCTGAATTGCAAGAAATTGAAGCAATTCTAGAACATTTAAATATACATTTAAGAAAGCTACGAGCACAAACTTTTAGAATGTATTTAGAAAAGTATAATAGGCAATTAAGTTCACGCGATGCATCAGCATATGTTGATGGTGAACAAATAATTGTTGATCAAACAGAACTTATTAACGAGTTTGGTTTATTACGAAATCTGTTTCTTGGAGTGTTAAAAGCACTTGAAGCAAAGCAGTTTCAAATTAATAATATTGTTAAGTTGCGAGTTGCTGGTCTCGAAGATTCCGAAATCAATATGTTTTATGGTAATCCGAATAAGTAATAGAAATGGATAATTGTTCTTGACAGACCGATTGTCTATAGTGTATAATAATTACATTAATATATTGTAAAGGAGAATTGTAATGAGTATTAATTTACGCAAGGCCGCAACTTTACAGGAGCAAATTCGTCAAGCTATCAGTGATATAAATTTGGATACTGAGTTATCAAATGAATTACCAGAACGGTTAACTCGAGTAGAAGAATTAGAGTCGGTATTGTATAGTTTGCGAGATAAAGTAGGCAAAGCAAATGTTGAAACGGGTGTTAGTACTTTGTTGACAAAACGAGTACAGCTTAACACACTTATTGGAAGATATGAAAAATTAGTTCGTAATGGGTATGAAGAATATAAATCAAAGTTGTCAGACTTTCGTCGAGAAAGAGTAGTAATAAGTGAAAATATTCTTGAATTAAATGTTAGTTCAACTGTTGTCATTACAGATGCTGATTTAGACATACTTACTAATGAGAATATATTATAAATTTATAAATATATACGTGGTAGGGTATTGTAAAAATCGATAGAATAATAAAAGAAAATACTTGCTAAAATTGTATCAAGATTGGAAAATTAAATTAGAGAAGAAATACTCGACCATTTGATGAAAGGACGTTTCGGCGTCCTTTCTTTTTGAGTTATCATTGACAAATATACTTTTTTTGTTAATATAGTTATATGAATAATAATAAATCAGAAAAGCTAGTGCAAGAATGTGTTGATGCAATAGGTGGTGTTGCTATGAGAAATAATATAAATATTGTTGATGAGGATTTTGTTAAAGACATAGCACTTTCATCAAAATTTTTGAACGCAGCGTTTGAAAGGCAATTAGGCCAAGAAAATAATTTGCATGAACATATGTCTAAACTAACAAATTCTATATTAAAGTAATTTAATAGGAGTTAGTTGTGAGGTATAAGTTGTATCTTGACGATATAAGAGTTCCTGCACATGTTGGATCCGGACTTAAGAATACGCCAGGCTGGTTATTGGCTCGTACATATGATGAAGCAGTTAATATAGTAATAGATAAAGGTTGCCCTGTTTATATTAGTTTTGATCATCACCTAGGTGATGCAACTGCTAAAACTGGATATGATTTTGCTAAATGGCTTGTAGACCAGGATCTTGCTTACAATATTATACCTGTTGATTTTGAATTCAATGTACATAGTTCAGATCCGGTAGGAACTGCAAATATCATAAATTTGCTAGATGCTTACTTAAAAACCAGATAAAAATCAGGGTATTTCATAATGAGAATAATTCTTATTTAAAACCCTACTAAAACAAGTGGTTTTTTGTTGTAAAAAACCCACACTTTTTTAAGATTGACGAATATCCAATTCGTGCTATAATATATGTATAGAATGAGAAATTAAGGAAAAGATAAATGATTAGAAATCCCCTAAACTTCCCGCGGTATATCGAGTATGATGTTGTTTAAGATTGACAGATCTCTAACCCGTAGTATAATGTATACATAATGATAGAAGTTCTACTATTTCTAATCTTGCTTGTTTTGGTAGTTAAGTGTTTACCAGGATTAGCGAATTTTTTGGTTACTGCTATTTTGGCAATTTGTGCCATCATTGGTGCTATCGTGTTATGGGTAGCAATATTTTAACTTCAACATAGGTAACTATATGTCCGCTCAAACGTTAGTAAAGGTTACTGGCTCGTACCGTAACGAACCTGTACAAGATATGGTTTTTCCATTGCTCAAAGATTTTACTGTGGGCAAGAAGGGAAACTCAATTACGGTAGACTGTTCAGAGTTCTCTGGACATCCGTGGAACAAATCAAGCAACGGCAAGGCACAGATTAAGATTGTTGATAAGTCAGCATACGAATTTGTAACTGGCGACACGCCAGTTGGTCCAGCAGATCCAGCAAAACGGACCAAGCCAGTTGAAACAGATGAAGAAACGATTACGAGAATTCGTGAACGCTTTGACATTCTTGAGGAAATGACAGAAGCCACAATGGAAGGAACGGTACGTGGTATGATAGTATCAGGCCCTCCAGGTGTTGGTAAATCGTTTGGTGTAGAGAGCACTCTCGAAAGACGCCATACTTTTAATAAACTCGCCGGCAAGGACCCTAAGTATATGGTCGTCAAAGGCGCAATGACTGCCTTGGGTTTGTATTGCTTACTTTATAATTGGAGCGACAAGGGACGAGTGCTGGTACTAGATGATTGCGATACAATCCTCTGGGACGAACTAGCACTGAACATTCTTAAAGGTGCTTTGGATTCAGGTAAGCATCGCAGGATTTTTTGGAATGCAGATTCTTCAAAACTGCGGCAAGAGGGAATTCCGGATCACTTTGAATTTCATGGTTCGATTATCTTTATTTCAAACTTGAAGTTTGACAAACTAACGAAGGGTAATCGAATTGGCAAGATCAAGGATCACTTGGAAGCCATTATCTCCCGTTGTCATTATTTGGATCTGACACTGGATACAATGCGTGACAGAATGATGCGTATTAAACAGATTGTTGGAGACGGTATGCTTGATGAGCACAACCTTAAGGAAGGTGACGATCAGATGATCGTTAATTACATTGATGATAACAAAGATAAACTACGCGAAGTATCACTTCGAATGGTTCTCAAGGTTGCTGACTTGTATAATATGGCTCCTAAAGATGAGAAATGGAAACGACTGGTTGAAACGACTTGTATGCAAAGACAACCAACCGTATAAGATTTACACTGTCTGAGCGGATAGTGGCCGGGGGGCAACCCCCGGTTTTTACATTGACTTTTTTTCCGTTTTAGTATAAAATAGTATTATGGCTACAGCAAAATTAATCATAAAGGACGAGGTTAATATTAAGTTTGATCAAATAGATCCAATGACTCGTCGTAAAATGTCCGCCGCTCTTAAATTTATGTTGCCATATGCCTACCATATGCCTGCGTATAAGTTAGGACGATGGGATGGTATGATTCGCTTCTGTGATGTAGGTGGTAGGACATACCTTAATTTGCTGGATACATTACTACCAATAATCCAAAATGCAGGCTATGATATTGATATTGAGGATCATAGGCAGACTTGGAACCTAAAGTTTGATGAAATTGATGAAAATTATTTAAGTAATATTAACTGGCCAAAAAAACATACGCACGAAGGGCAACCTATTGTATTGCGTGATTATCAGGTAGAGGCTATTAATAGTTTTTTAAATCACTTGCAAAGTTTACAAGAGATTGCAACAGCCGCAGGTAAAACAATTATTACTGCCACGTTAAGTAAGTTATGTGAGCCGTATGGCAGGACTATAGTTATAGTTCCTAATAAGAGTTTAGTTACTCAAACAGAGGAAGATTATATTAACTTAGGGTTAGATGTGGGTGTGTTCTATGGAGATAGGAAAGAGTTTAATTGCACCCATACTATTTGTACTTGGCAATCATTGAATGTCCTATTAAAAAAGAGCAAACGAAAAGAAGCAGACATTGACATAGAGCAATTCATAGAAGATGTTATTTGTATCATGGTGGATGAGGTACATCAAGCAAAAGCAGATGTGCTAAAAGAATTGCTTACTGGTGTATTTGCTAATGTACCTATACGATGGGGATTAACTGGAACAATACCAAAGGCGGAGTATGAGTTTGTAAGTCTTAAAGCAAGCCTTGGTGAAGTTATAAATCGTATAAGCGCACACTCGTTGCAAGAGCAAGGTGTGTTAAGTAATTGCGAAGTTAAAGTTTTGCAATTAAAAGACGATGTTGAATATCCAAATTACCCAAGTGAGTTAAAGTATTTGTCAACAGATGCAAATAGAATAGACTATTTGGCAAGTGTAATAAAGGATATATCAAGTGCTGGTAATACACTTGTATTAATTGATAGGATTAAAACAGGTGAGATGCTAATAGAAAGAATTCCAGATGCTATATTTGTAAGAGGAGCAACTAAAAATGAAGAGCGTAGAGAACATTATGATGAAGTGGCGACAAGTAACGACAATCTTATTATTGCAACATACGGTGTTGCATCTATTGGCATTAATATTCCTCGTATCTTTAATTTGGTTCTTATAGAGCCAGGAAAAAGTTTTGTAAGAGTGATACAGAGTATTGGACGAGGGATTCGTAAAGCACACGATAAAGACTTTGTTCAAATATGGGATATTACTAGTAATTGTAAATATAGTAAACGACATTTAACAACACGAAAAAAATATTATCGCGATGCACAATATCCGTTTAATATTGAGAAAGTTTCCTATAAATAAGTTGCAATTTGTTTTATGTTGTTGTATAATAATAAGAAGGTTATAAATGCAAATATTAACAATAGAAAATGAAGCATATAGTTTAAATAATTTACCAGATGTAATTGATGATGTACGGTATTGCGTATTAGATACAACAGATCCAACATTTATTGATTATTATTTTTTACCATTGATATTTTTAGAGAGTTTTAGTACTCCTGCGGTTGTATTGCAAATAGGAAAATATCAAGTACAAATGCCACTAGACTGGAGTGTATTAATAGGAGAACCAACCCAAGGTGATATGGAAATTATACCTTTGGTTAATTTAAATGATCGAGGGTTTGAAACGCTATTATATAATCCATTAAAAGGATATATGCCAACCTGGGCACCAATACAAATAATAAATGTGTTTGTTGAGGTTAAATGGTTTTTTCCTAAATTAAAATTTGGGCATATACTAGCAATGCCTATAGAAAATAAATTTAATCCTTTGTGTTGTTTTTTTGTAAAAGAGACAAATAAAATACCTGATGTAATTGATATCGGCGATCTTATTTTATGAAGGTTGACATGTTCAAAGAAATTCTTCCTGCAATAGGCAAGAAGGATAGAAGTTTTTATAACAATCTTCCAGTAGAATCTAAAAAAAGCAGTACTATGAATTTTTGGATGATACATCGTTGGGCAACTTGTCCAGTTAACAATAAAGAACATTATATTTTATTTGTAAATGAACTATGTAATCGCAACTATAGTGAAATTAGTACTCATCCAGAATTGCAATGGTTATTGTTAAGTGCTATTGGGTTAGGTAATGAGAAATATTTTCGTCAATGGGTTGGCACACCTAACAGTAAAGTAAAAGAAAATAAAATAGATAAATTTTTGTTAGCAGTGTATCCAACTATAAGCGATGACGAATTAAATTTATTAAAGGAACTGAATACAGAAGATGACTTCCAAGCTCTTGCAAAAGAAATGGGATACAACGACAAACAAATTTCTGATATCTTTGATGGAAAATCTAGAAATAAAAAAAGCCGAAGGGTTTAAATGTAAATTTTGTAATAGAGATTATAAAAGTGTTAAAACATTAGGTGCACATACCTGTGAACAAAAACGTCGGCATATAGCTCAAAGTGAAAAACAAGTGCAACTTGGTTTTAGAGCATTTCAACGATTCTATGAATTAAACTCAACTGCAATTAAACCTAAGGTTAAAACATTTGATGAATTCCGTCAATCACAATTTTATCTTGGGTTTGTCAAGTTTGGCAAATTTGCAAAAGATGTAAATTGTTTACAGCACGAAGATTTTGTAGATTGGTTAGTTAAACATGATTTAAAATTAGATGACTGGATCAAAGATGGTGCATATGAATTATTTGTTAGGGAATATACAAATAGTGAATCAGCCAACGAAGCATTAGAACGAAGTGTTAAGTTTATGCGACACTGGGAAGAAAAAGAGAATAGAGATTGGGTATTATTTTTTAAAGAGGTTAGTTCTAATGTTTTTACATATTGGATTAGAACAGGACGTATTTCTCCATGGGTAGTTTTTAATTGTCAATCTGGACAAACAGCATTGAATAATTTAAGTGATGAGCAAATGGCATTAGTAGCAGATGCATTGGATCCAAAATTTTGGCATAGAAAATTTGAGAATAACTATGATGAAGTTGCATTTGTTAAATCAATTTTATCAGAGGCAGGCATATGAAGTTACCTGATATTGATATTGATTTGAAAAACAGAGAAGATGTTTTAAGTATATTAAAACATATACCAGCAAGTCTTAATGGTGAAAAGAAACATAATACTGGTGTGTATTTCAATAATATACCAGTTAATCCATTTACTGGAGTTTCAAGTATAGATTATAAGGATGCTGAATCTCGTAATTACTTTAAATTAGATCTTTTAAATGTTAGTGTGTATAAAAATGTTAATAGTAATGATCATTTGGAAGAGTTAGTACAACAGGAACCTGTTTGGGAATTATTAGAACATAAAGAAATGGTAGAACAATTATTTCATATACATAACCATTATGATATTGTAAAACAATTAAAGCCAAACAGTATAGAACAACTGGCGGCAGTACTAGCAGTTATTCGTCCAGCAAAAAGGCATTTATTAAATAAGGATTGGGATACAATTAATAAAGAAGTTTGGATTAAGCCAACTGGTGATAGTTATTTTTTTAAAAAGTCTCATGCAATTGCATATGCGATTGCTATTGTGGTGCAATTAAATTCAATTATTGAGGATGCACTTGTTAGCGTCGAAGCCGTTGGTGGCATCAACCTGCGACGGTGTTAATTAGTCTTTGTCAATTTTTCGAACTAGTTGTACAGTTCTGCGTTTAACTCTTTTGCGTATAATATTATGAAGACTGGTAATAGGACCAAACAAAAATTCTACATCTTTACTAATAAAATTTCTTAAACAATAACGAAATTGTTCTATTTCTTGAGGTAAGAATAAGTTAATTGGTGTTATGCGATTACTTTCCCACCACCATGTTTCACCTAGAGTGAGAAATTTTTCTTTATCTTCGTCTTGTATTTTGTCATAGCAATATACACTTGTTATTTGTGTATTATGGTTTTGTATGATGCCTATAATTTCTTGCTTTGCGTATTTTACACCAGTTAGAAACGGATATTTTTCGATAATATTTGCTATGTCATCTATCATTGCTATTGTACTTATTCGAATAAATATAATAGAGTAATAAACAAATGGCTACAAGTAATCTTTATCTTTATAAACGAATACATGAATTAACGATACTTAATAACGGCCAACGATTGGAAGGACCCATGTATAATAATACAATTAAAATTCATAAAGGAATAGATGACAAGATTACATTTAATGTATATGATGAGAATCGTCGACTTGCATCTATTAGTCATTTAACATTAGCAGTTAATATTATTGATGCTAACACTGGTGCATTAGTTTTAACAAAGGTACCTGTTGTAAATGATAATGTAAAAGGTACATTAGATGTAACATTTAGTTGGGGAGACACTGCTAACATTGATGCTGGATTATACGAGTTTAGTATAACAACAACAGATACAGCAGGTGAGACAGGTGCATTGTATACAGATTTGTCACAACGTGCAATTGGTACAATTGAAATACTTGATAATATTTTACCAAGCCCGTCAGCTACATTAAGTGCCTCGTCATTTACATTAGATGGCGTACGTTATGAAAGTGATGCGATAAGTGCCTCACCAAATAGGAGTTATCAAACTTCATTACATACTTGTGCAGTTTATACAACAACATATACTGGTAAGTTTTATGCTGAAGGTAGTCATGATATAACTGCTCCAACAAATTGGTTTGTTATAGATTTACATCCAGAAAATCTCATTATGGACTGGAATACATATACAGCAACATCCGGAATTGACCCTTTTAATTTTACTATATCAACAAATTGGGTTAGATTTGTTCATATTCCTGATGCGGCCAATACTGGTACACTTGACAAAGTCCTAATTAGAAGTTAAAATATATTAGTGCTTATAGATAAGTTAAAGTCTTTAATTCTATCTCGACTATCCGGTCGAAAAGTGAATCCGAGTGGTTGGATGTCTTTAAATTGTCCAATGTGTATCAGTATGGGCGAAATAAGGCCTGATAAACGCAAGCGTGGTGGCTTTAATTTTACAACAACGAATGTAATTTCATATCATTGTTTTAATTGTGGTTATACAACTGGTTGGCATGGTGGAAGTGTATTAGGACATAAGTTTATTAATTTATTAACTAGTATTAACATAGAAGATAGTGTAGTTAATAAATTAAAAATAGAAAGTTTAAAGGAAAAAGATCAAGATATAGTTGTCGAGCCAGAAAGAAAAGTAAATTTAGATTGGGAGAGCATTGTTTTGCCAAACAACTCTATTCCTATTTCTGATAAAGTAGATAAAAAAGTTTTAGCATATTTACAATCACGCGGTAAAGGTATCTATGAGAATTGGGATTTTTATTGGTCGCCAGATACATATATGGATTTAAATAGCCGTATTATTGTTCCTTGCTATTTTAAAAATAAAATTGTAGGTTGGGTGTCTCGGCATATTAAACCAAATAAAGATACGACACCAAAATATTATGTTAATGTCCAACGAGATTATTTGTTTAATGTAGATCAGTTATATACAAAAGACAGAAAATATGTTATACTAGTCGAAGGACCTTTTGATGCAATAGGTATAGATGGCGTTGGCTTATTAGGTTCACAAGTAACAGATACACAAGCAGAGTTTTTGAATAGTTTTAATAAAAAAATTATATTAGTACCGGATAGAGACAGAGCAGGAAAGAAGTTGATACCAAGTGCAATTAAACATGGTTGGGCAGTTAGTTTTCCTGACTGGGATAAGAATGTTAAAGATGTAGCCGATGCAGTTAAAAAGTATGGCAGATTGTTTACATTGAGAAGTATTATAGATACAATCGAGGATAGTTCAATGAGAATAAATGTTTTAAAGAGGCAACTATAAATGTCTCATATAAGCGAGTTATATAAAAAAATTGAAGAGCTTCAAAAACAGATGGATGTTATAAAAGAGCAGAACGATAAATTTCAAGATATAGTTGATCAAGCAGGAGGTGTGCTTGATGATGCACTGCCAGTTAAAGATGCAAATGAAGATACTGGAAGTGCACCAGCAACTAACTCTGCAAAAGGATGTGGTGTGAAATTAAATTATAAAGAACAGACAGTATTAAAGTCAATAACAACGCAATTGCGTACCAAACGAATAGTAACTATTAAGTTATTAAATTTTATAGATAGGATGTTAAAAAATGATCCGCATTTTGTCCAGCAAGTGAATAAAGAGAAAACGTCATAATGCCAAAAGAGTTTACAGAAGATCTACAAAAATTATTTTTAGGTTTTTTAATAAGCGATAAAGATTTATATGTACGTATACAAAGTTTGGTTGTACCAACATATTTTAATAATAAGTTACGGCCAGCAGTTATATTAATAAATGAGCATTCAGAAAAATATAATAGTTTACCAACTATTGATCAGATTAAAGCAAAGACAGGTATAGAAGTTGAAATAGATAATGAAGTAACAGTTCGTCATAAAGAATGGTTTCTTGATGAGTTTCAAGATTTTGCAAAATTTAAAGCATTAGAGCAAGCAATTTTAGCAAGTGCTGATGATATTGAAAAAGGTGAATATTATTCAGTTGAAAAACGAGTTAAAGAAGCAAGTGAAGTTGGATTAACAAAAAGTTTAGGTACGGATTATTTTGAAGATCCTATAAAACGGTTAAGGTCATTAAAAGACAATAATGGGCAAGTAAGTACAGGTTGGACAGCAATTGATAAAAAATTGTTTGGTGGTTTTAATAAAGGTGAATTATCAATTTTTGCAGGTGGTAGTGGTACAGGTAAGAGTTTATTTTTACAAAATCTTGCATTAAATTGGGCTTCGATAGGTTTAAATGTAATATATTTTACTTTTGAGTTAAGTGAAGAATTGGTTGCAATGCGAATAGATAGTATGGCAACAGGAATGTCCAGTAGAGGTTTATTTAAAGATTTAGAAAAGGTAGAATTAAAAGTTAAATTGCTTGCTAAACAAGCAGGCGCAATGCAAATAGCATATTTACCAAGTGGTGTTAACACTGGACAACTTAGATCATATCTTAAAGAATATGAAATACAATCAGGTAATCAACCACAAGCAATTATAATTGATTATTTAGATTTAATGATGCCAAATGACAAGCGTGTAAGTCCAAGTGATTTGTATGTTAAAGACAAATATGTTGCAGAGGAGTTGCGTAATTTAGCAGTTGAGTTGGATACATTGTTAATAACGGCCTCACAGTTAAATAGAACAGCAGTAGAAGAAATAGAATTTGATCATTCTCATATTGCAGGTGGATTAAGTAAAGTACAAACAGCAGATAATGTTATGGGTATATTTACAAGTGCACCTATGCGAGAACGAGGTCGTTATCAAATTCAATTTATGAAAACTCGTAGTAGTAGCGGTGTAGGGCAACGGGTAGATTTGCAATTTGATATAGATAGTTTAAGAATTAGTGATTTGCCAGAGGGCGAAGAAGAGCAACCATCAGAAGTTTTATATAGTAATGTTGTTAGAAAAACTTCAGTAACAGATGATAAAGAAAATGATAAAGGGCAAACAACTGAAGTTAAAGCATCTAACTTGAGAAAAATGATTTCAAATATGAATAAATTGGATCGTTAAAAAGAACTTTAAATAGATAAATACTAGGTACGGAAATTGTTATGAAAATTAAAAGCATATTGAGCGAAATTGAAGATATTCTTCCTAAGAAGGATAAAGAATTAATTGTTGAGAATCGGGCAAGCCATGTTATTGCTAGTGCTAATAATATTATGCACTTATTAGAAGGTAATTATGATGCAGAAACAGCCGATAAATTACAAAAGAAATTCTTAAATGCAATTCGTACAGGAAAACTTGAAAAATTTAGTAATGCTTTAAGACGAATAAACGATGCAGATCACCGAACTAATTCTAAACATAAAACAGAAGCGTAAATTTCGAGGCCCTCGAATTACACGCTCACAAGGTGTAGGGTTTCATAAACTTTCCTATACACGCAAACCCATCACGGATGATGTTGAAATCGATGAAGGTGCAAACACTCATTTAACTCACTTTGAAGATAATATTTTACATGGTGGCTATAAAGGTGCTGAAGAAGCATTAAATATTGGAGCCGCTCTTTTAGATTTGTTGGACGGCCACACAAAATCTCCAGTAAATATAACAACAAAATGGGACGGATCCCCTGCTATTTTTGCAGGTAGAGATGCTACAACTGGTAAATTTATAATGGGAGACAAGGGTATTTTTGCAAAAACTGGTGCTCGTATAATGGATACGCCAGATGCAATTGATGCTAATAAACAAGGTGACGAAAAAAGCAATTTGCGTAGTAAGTTAAAAGAAGTGTTAGAAGAGTTGCCTAAGATTTTCCCACCCAATTTTAAAGGATTGCTACAAGGTGATTTACTTTTTGTTTCAGGAAGTAAAGAAAAGTCTTTATTGGATGATGAAGAAGCGATATTTTTTACTCCAAATACATTAACATATGCAGTTCCATCTAATAGCGATATAGGTAGAAAGATAGATAAAGCCAAAATAGGTATAGTGTTTCATACCAGTTATCCAGACTGGCCTGCAAGTAACGACGCTAAATATGGCGCCAGTGTTGAGGATTTAAATTCTACTGATGATGTTTGGTTTAGTGATGCTAATATAAAAGATGTTAGTGGTCAAGTGACATTCACATTAGAAGAAACAACTGCAATCCGACAAGCGATGAATGAAGCAAGAAAAGATTTAATATCAACTGGTAGAAAGTTTTTTAATTTTCTCGAAACAGATGCTTTTGGTAAAGAGTTTGGCAAGCAACTGGAAGCTACAATTAATGCAAGTGTTAGGCAAGGTTCTATCCCTGCTAATGCTGAGCAATTTGCTTTAAATTTTATTTCTCGTTTTGAAGAAAAAATAGAAAAAACAATTGCAAATTATAAAAAAGAAGATGCAATTAATAGAAAAACACAAGAATTAGAAACAGGTTTGCAGTTTTTTGATGCAAATAAAGATAGTTTTTTGCACATATATGAATTATGGTTTGGATTGTTTAGTATTAAAAGTATGTTTGCTAAAAAGTTAAATGGTATTAGAGCAATGGATACTTTTGAGGAAATGCCAGATGGCACATTTGAAGTTAGAGACCCAGAGGGTTTTGTAGCAGTTGATCATATTGGTAATGCTGTAAAAATTGTTGATAGATTAGGCTTTAGCGCCGCCAACTTCCAAAAGGTATATTAATAAATAGTATTATGGAATTAGAATTCATTAACGAGCTATGTGAAAGTAGATTAATTAGGCAGAAACGACAGTTAAGTCGTTATACGTCTAAAGATGCCGCTGATTTGGTATTTCTATATGCATGTATGTTGACTATTCTTAAAAATGAATTTAAATATGCACCAGTAGCAGCTCAATATGCTAAAAAAACAGTAATGTTTAATAATTTTAATGTGTTTCGTGTAAATGGAACAGATATGTATATATTATTAACAGGGTTGACTGGTACTGATGATACAAGTGATATGTTTGCAGATACAGAAGCAAGTAGTTTGTTTTTAGCAGATTTACGTGTAAATGTGCCACAATTAAAGGAATGGTTACGTTTAACTGCTAAAGGTGTAGCAAGAAAAAGTGTAGATTCTGCATTTTTATATAGATTAGAAAGACAATTAAAAATTAATAATTCCCAATATAAGTCTGTTCGTCGTCTTGTATCAGATTGGGGGAATTTAAAACATGGACAAAAGACATTAGTTATAACACGAATTATACAAGCATTGCGAGTAAGAGCAATGCGTTCAGAACTTATGCCGGTTATGATGAAATTAGCAAAAGAAAAGAAATATGTCCCTGTAGAGCCTGTAAAGGATATGGAAAAAGCACAACCTGCAAACACAAAAGGTGGTATGTCCGCTCGTTCTAAAATTGCCGCAGGTATAGGTCTTACAGGCGCCGCCACATATGGTGCATATCGACTTGGTAAGCATTTAACAACAAAAACAGCTAAAAAACCTGTATGGTATCGAGGCGGCAAGTAATTAACAAATATGTTTAAAAATGTTTCTGAAAGATAAATAAATGTAAGCATCGATATTAATGGTGCATAGAAAATAAAGGAGAAAATCCAATGGTAGCAAAAGTTAACGGCGCAGTAGCAGCTGGTTCATTCATAGGTCATGATATTGAGCACTTCTCAATCGGTGGCGTAGCACTAGGAACAGCAGCTAATGCAACACACGTAGTAGATACAATTGAAACAAAAGCAACAATCGTAATGATTGGTGCACTAGGTGATGGTTCTGCTTCACCAGCAGTACTAACACATGTTGGTGTTGAGTCCCCGAGTGCCTGGACAGCGGCAGCGCTGGCAACAGCATTAGGTGGTTCATACACTTGTGTTGATTTCGCATACTAATTTTGTTTTAAGCAAGTTAGAAAAAACCCCCTCTAGAGGGGGTTTTTTATTAGTACTAAATATTTTTATGCATGAGTTTAACCCAGATACAGCAACGTGGTTTACTGTTTATACTTTAATTGATATTACACAATCCTCGAGACGCAAAGATGTATCTCAGAAAAATTGGGATATGATTATTAACTGTCTAAGTATGGTTTGCCAACCCTTAGGTTCTCATTTACCTTTAAAGAAAAAAAGAAAACTTACAAAATTTAGTTTTGGTTCTGAATATAAAAATAAAATAAGAAATGTTTGGACTTGGTCATTTGCAGTTGAACATCAGGGTGTTATTACAATTGAAAAATTGGTTGAAGATTTAAATGGTGTACCTATGTTAGATGGGTTAGAATATATTGAAACAAAAGATTTAAAAATAAAAAATACGTATTTTTCTATAAAGGAAATAGGATAAATACTATTATGGCAAAGTCAGACGTAAACAAATTATCTGTTCATGCAGGCGATACTTATGATATTGAGACGGAAAGTCTTGATGCACATGTGGCTATATGTAGTGAACGATATTTTGCTATTCATCAACATCTACAAGAATCTGAAGTTAGATTATCACAAAAAATTGAAATAAACTCAGCACAAATTTCTCGAATAGAAAAAGTAGTAATTTGGAGTATGGGTGCAATTTTTATAACCCTTCTTGGCAGTATATTAGCTGTCATATTAAAATAATTTAAAAACTCTTTTAAGATAAATATAAGCATGAATCTGGGCGAACTACTGGGCGAAGACCCTATGCTGGAAGCACGGCGTGTTTGGGCACGGCGTGGTAATAAAGTTGTGCAAAAATTTCGTTGTACAGCAGGCTGGCGGAAAGGAAGATTAGTAGCAACACCGGCTAGTTGTTCAAAACCTCTAGATATTAAAAAGAGATTTAGTATTAAGAGAACAAGGGCACGACTAGGCCCTCGTATTGCTCGGAAAACAAAAAGGATGAAGCGGTTTAATCCAATTACAAAGCGTATTACGCAATTGAATAAAAGTACTCGACCAAAAATAAAGTCTGGTGGTTCAACTAAATGGTGGCAACGGAGTAGTTAAGTATGAGAATAGATGAGATCTTACCAGCAGTAGCTGGCATCGCAGCTCGAGCAGTAGCCGGGTTGGCGAAAACGGCTGTGAAAAAAGGCGCCCAAGTTGTTGGTAAAGCCGCTGGCGGTGTTGCACGGACAGCTGATACTGTTGCTAAAAACCTTAAGCCAGACTCAGGTGGTACAAATATGCTAGGTCGAACCGCGAACCAAAATAAAGGAACAGGTGGTGAATTTAGTGGTAATCCACCTAAAACACCCAAATCATTAAGCAGTATTGGTGCTATGCCTGGTGCTAAGACATCGAGTGTAGGTAGTACTGATAGACCAGGTACAACAGGTACAATAGGTACAACAAAGACACAATCCGCCGCAGATATGAGAGATTCTGCAAGTAATGAAATAGATACAGGATCTACATATTCAACAGGAACATCAACTATGCAAAATACACAAAGCAATGATGTGGAGCCAGATGACTTAAAAACTGGAGATACATTGACAGTTAAAGTAGAACCAGGTAATAAAAATCTTAAATTAGTTTATCCAGATGAGACCGAAGCAGAGGTTCCACGTGAACTACTTCGATTACAACAATTAGCAGGAATGCAATAATGAAACTTAAAGAAATAGGAGCACCAGTATTTGAAACAACATCAGCAGGTAGTATTGCTTCGGTTGCCTCAAGTCTTTTTACTCCAACTTCGGACGGCCGGCCGGCTGTGATTCGAAGAACAAAAAAGAAGCAAAATAAAAATCCTAGCATATATGAAGGCGATATGAAAACAGATCGCGAAGCAGGTATTAAATGGGTCGACAATCCAGAATGGGAACAGTTGCATAATATGGATTTAGATATGGTTAAGGATTTTCTTGAGCATAAAGAAGGTGTTTCAGAAGCAGTAGGTGATTCAGCAGAAGCATTATATAAACTACAAGATGAATTAGGTTTGGAAGATAACATACTAGTTGATGAACTTGCTAGATATTTAGATGTTGATCAAATTGCTGACTTTGTAGCACATTTTCGTAGACATCATGAAATGAATTATTCTAATAATGACGAGGGTATCGCAGAGCAGCCAGATCAAAAGACAACACAACAAGTTACCCAAAGAGCCGCACAATTAAAAACTGTTGGCGGCGGTAAAGCAAGTGCCAGTATGGTAGCTAAAGGATTAGATAAAGTTAGTCAAGGTGGAACAATGCCACCCATTTTAGTAAAAGCAATAGCACCATATGCACAAGCTATTCAAAAGATGATGGCAGATCCACAATTATTTACTAGATTTAAAATGCTAATGAAGCAAGCTAATGCAGGTACGGCTGGCACAGCAGTAGGAAGAAAATTGGGCGAATCATTAACTAGACAACATTTTGAAATGTTTGCTAATGTACTTCGAGATATAGAAAATCGAGATAAACGAGAAGATCATGCTGAATTTTTAATTAGAGTGTTTAAGCAAGACAATGAAAAGTTTGATATACAACGATTTCTTAAAGCTGCTAATTTAGTTACAGAAAAAGCACCACCTGGTAGAGAAAAGCAAGTAAAAGCATTAAAAGGAAAAGTAGATAATCCTTATGCAGTTTCATGGGCATCCTATAATAAATCAAAGGGGAAAAAATAATGGCAGTAAAAACCTATATGGATTTAATCGAGGAAATGAAGGCGTTAGCAGAAAAGATTAATAATCATTATGATAAAGTAACGCTTGAAAGAGAAATTCCAATTGAAAAAGAGAAAACTCGAATCTTGCGCGAAGCAGGTATTATAGATGAAGAAACAGATGCGTTAGAGCATACACACGAAGACGGTACAACACATTCCCATCAAGGTGGTGATTTATCACATAAGCATGACGAGGATGACGATGCGGCACCAAAGAATGAATCGGCAGTGGCCGAAGAGACAGAAGCACAGTCTGATGAAGAGGAAACCATTGAAGAAGTTGAATCAACGGAAGAAGACGAAAAGGACCGGATAAGAGAACAACTGGATATTATGGGCGTCGAGAATGATGCACATGTTAATGTAACTGGTACAGCCAGACGCGGCGAAATTACAACAACATATGATGAACTTGTACGTATGTTTGGAGAGCCTACAAAGTCTAAAGAAAGAGGCGATCAAATGGATAAGACTAATGCTGAATGGTATTTAGAATTTGAAGTTCGTGATGAAGATGATCCGGAAGATACCTATCCTGTAGTTGCAACTATCTATGATTGGAAATATCCAGAATTGCCACTTGACGAAGTACAATGGAATGTTGGTGGTAAAACTTGGGAATCATATGAAGCAGTTACTGATTATATAGATAGCCAAAATGCTACTACTGAAAGTGATGAAGGTACAGATTTGCAACGATTAATGAAATTAGCAGGTACTAAATGAGATTTGCTGAACTATTAGGTAATTTACATACCTATATTAGTAATGAAGAACATAAAGTCCTTGAAATGGTCAAGGAGTCAGATGTAGCATATTGTGATAAATTTAATGAAAGAGATTTTGAATTAGCCACCGGTCTTGTTAAGCGTGGCGTATTGACCCGGTCCAAGGACTCTACGGGATTGTTTTTTAATTTAGTTAAATAGTCTTATGAGACAACATGTGTTAAAGAAGTTAAATGCTTTAGTAAAAAGTATTGCTAATAAAAGTTTAGTGGAGAATAAACCTATTGTTCACGACGGCGGCATATTGGCTAACGAATGGGAAGTCAAAAAATTAAGAAAAAATGACTATTGTATTATCTGTAAAAAAACTAATATTATTTTAGTTAAAGATATTGAATTATATGAAGTAGCTTATAATGTTGCATATTTAATTAATAAAGGATATACTCTTTCTTCAGGAAATATTACAGAAATTTTAAAACAACATGGTAATTTTTCTCAAAAATTTTATGAAGCAATTTTTTGTAAAGAGAAAAGAAACACTTATGCTAAAGAATCCAATTGGTTAAAATATGACGTAATGGATGCAAAATATAAGCAAGCACGTATGTTAGCAATTGATGCTAAAAAGAAACTTCATAAATCATATCAGAATAGATAAATATGTTTATTAAGGAATATACGGGGAATAATAATGTTTTTAAATGATTTATCAAACAAAACCAGACGGTTTACCAAGGTTAATCGCTGGCTTAATAAGGAATTTGGCGTTAGTGTAAACGAAAATTCTACAATTGATCAATTATCAAGTGCAAAAGTAAATTTAGAAAACCATAAACAAAAGTTAGCAGAAAACAATAAATTTAATGCTGGTCATCAAGACAAGCATTATATGAAAACTGTTCTTATGCTTGAAGCAGTAGATATGCTATTGTCTAATGGTAATTCTATTGTTACAATGCCAGTTTCAATGATTGCTGAGCAAACTGACGAAATGGAAAATGCTCAAATTTTACTTGCCGCACAAGATATGGTTGATAAGCTAGCAGGGATGGCAGAAGATATTGCCGAACTTCAGACAAAGGCATTGATGCCTTTAGTTGATGAAATTAAATATAATGTTGGCCAACAACAAGCACAGTCGTTTAATGAGACAGCAAAGTCACAATTGCAGTCTGCGTTAGATGCGATTGTTATGGTTAAAGATGCCATGGGAGACCAGGTACTTGCATTACAAGGTGGACAGTTACCAGCAACTGACATGGAAGAACCTATGCCAGAGATACCAGGTGAGGAATTACCACCAATCGAAGATACAGAAGATATGATGGGCGGAGCAGATGAAGTTTCCGGTCCAGCAGATTCACCGCTAGGTAGAGAAGAGAAGTAATGAAACTTGCCGAGATATTTTTCGGTGAAGTACAAGCAGTCGATCAGTTAGGTGATGCGGTTGTTAATTTCCTATTCTATTTAAGAGAACAGGGAGTAACAAAAATAAAAACAGAGGAACTTATACCAATGTTAAAGCAAGAAGGTATAAATGACTTTGATGAAGGAGACGAGGATTCGGTTAAATCTTTGGTAGATCTGTTAAACGAAGAACTACCAGAATTAATAGCAAGTGCTACTGTAGATGAAATATCATTTAAAAACACTATGCCCGATGCAATGTCAAGCAGTGATGCTGACAATGCAGTAGCAAACGCCGCTGATAGAGCAAATCCTCTTACATAGGAAGAAAATAAATGTCAATAATGATTAGTGCCGCAGATGCAAAATTACAAGCACAAGGAAACTTGGTTATACTCCAGGAAGTTCGTGCAATTGAAGAAGCAATTTTAGCTGCGGTTAGCAGTAATTTATTAAATGCTACAGTATCTGATGGTACTACAATGACAATGAGTACTCCAGCAATTTCTGCTACTGGAACAGTTAATAATCCAACAACGACAGCTGCTCATACTTTTACAATTAATAGTACCACTGTAACAGCAAGTGGTACAACAATTAACTCAATAGTGGATGATATTAATACTTTAGCAGTAACTGGTATTACTGCAAGTAAGACAGCCGTTGCTGGCGCTTTAAAAATTTCAAGTGATAATAATAATTTTACATTAATAATTGCAGTTGGAACAGGTACAATATTAGGTGATCTGGGTCTTACAGCGGCAACAACAACTGCTACTGCTGTTAGTAAAACTTATTATACTGTTTGGCAAAACACTTCTGTAAATACTACATATAAACAGCAAATGTCTGAAGTAGTTAAATATTTTGCAGATAAAGGTTATACTCTCCTTAGGCAAAAGAATGCCGATACAACAAATGCCACTTTTAAATGGTATGTAACTTGGTAAAACAATTGACATCCTTGCTTGTCTTGTAGTATAATATATTAATGTCTTTAATAAACAAATTATACGAATACCCCATCCTAAAAAGAACCGACGTTAATGGTCAACGCCTTTATGATACAGGTAGCGCAAAAGTACCTTCTGTGACTACTATTCTCGGTCGTATGAAAGATATGACTGGAATTAATAAATGGCGAGACAGGATAGGACACGCAGAAGCACAACGTATTTTAACAGAAGCTGCAAATTTAGGTACAGCAACCCATAAACATTTAGAGAATCATTGTTTAGGTATAGAACGCCCTACAGGTACAAACTTAATTAGGCAAATAGCATCAAAGTTAGCAGATGTAGTTATTAATGAAGGCCTCGTTAATATAAATGAAGTTTGGGGTTTAGAAGCATCATTGTATTCACCAGACCTTTATGCAGGTACTACAGATTGCGTAGGACTTTGGAAAGATAAACCCGCTATTATAGATTTTAAAACCTCTCGTTCAGTAAAAAAGAGAGAATGGATTGAGGATTATTTTTTACAAGGTTCAGCATATGCCATGGCACATAATGAATTATTTGGCACAGATATAAAAACAGTTGTTATTATGATGGTCACACATGAGGGAAAGTATTTAGAATTCACAATTGAACAAGATGAATTTGATGAATATATTAGTAAATGGCTTGATAAACTAAAAGAGTATTATCAGGTTTATGATAAATACTAATATTAAGAATTACTGGAGAATAAATTCGTGGCTAAAATAACCAAAATGCAACAACGCCGTGGACTTCGTCGAGACCTCCCGTTGCCATTAGCACCGGGTGAGTTTGGATTAGCCACAGATTCACGAGAACTTTTTATTGGTAATGATGTTACCGATTCATTAAGTGGAATACAAAATAGAACTATACAGCTTGGTTTTTTTGCTACAGGGTTTGATTTTACTAATAGTCATTTACAAAATAATATTACAGAGTTTATAGTTAAGAGAGATGTTATTACTGGAGTAACCGGCATAGGACCAACTCCATCAACAGGATTTTCAATTCTGTCGGTACACTCAGGTTTAAGTGCAACTGCCGCACATGCTAGTGGTGTTAAATTAGCAGGCGGTATTAATGATCAGTCATTGACAGTTCATAAATATTCTCCGGCTACCTCATCACACGCTAAATTAATACCAGGCGATCCAGATGGTGCACCAGTAACAGTTAATGATTATAAATTAATTGGTGGCGTTGGAACATTAGGAATACAATTTGCTAAAGCATTAGTTGCTACTGATGTTATCTATGTTGTGCATTTAACGAAAAAAGATTTAGAAACATATCTTATAAATGCGTTCAATGCAAGTTATGATACACCAGCAGGCGGCGGCACTGCTCTTACTAATCTAACTCAAGTAATAGATCTTAGCCAATTATATTTTGATCAATCTACTGGCGAGAGTTTTGTTGGTTTTAATGATGCACAAATTCCAAAAGCAGATAACAGCACTAATGTTCCTAATGCTGGTGTTGCTACAAGTTCAAGTAATAAATCAGTTAAAGAATGGTTTGATGAATATCTTATTCACGCAAGCAGTAAGCTAAATGGTGCAATTAGTGGGTTAGGCAATGCATATTGGGGCAATGGTGATGGCACTACAGTTAATATTAGTAATGATGGTGGTAAAGGTGTAGCAAAGTTTGGTACCGACGTGGCGCTTGGCGATGCAACTGATACAACTGTACCAGTATATAGTATGGATGAAGATTTAACTTTTGCGACTCGTAGTCATATTGGTGCTAAAAATTTATCAATGTTTTTAAATCAAAGTTGGTTAGCAGAAGGCTCTAATCCATTAAGACAATTATCACATCTTCGTTCAAATATTAGGGTTGTAACTGATGAGAATGTAGGAGATGTATTTTCAAACTTAACAATTGGTAATCCTTCAACACGTACGGTTAGTGATACTACCTCACCGGGTAGTTCTTCTACTAATCCAATACAAGGTACACAAGTTTATCGAGCAGTGGGTTCAGTATATACTACAACACAAGCATTAGTGGGTGTTGTCCGGTATGATTTAACAAGTATATCGAATATAGAAATTGATTATAGTGTTAAGTTCACAGATAGTGTAGGTTCCCCGACTTATTATGTAACGCGGGTAGGTAGAGCATCTGTAGGTTTTCCTTTAGTTAATGGTGCAAATGTAAAAGGACACGGTGCAATATTAGATCAATGGAATGAAATGGATGCATTATCAACAACTGGTGCTGTAGCTGCATTTAGTGCTATACAAACATTTGAGTTTGCAACAGTAGTTGCTAGACGAGTAACAACAAAAGGCGATCCGGTACTTGAACAAGATTATGATGATTCTGTAGCAAATACAGGTGGTACAGGAACTGCCGCTTACACTACAAAATATGGTGAAGTACATGGTAGTTCTTCATATGTAGATGTAGATAATTCAACAAAGTATTTTGGATTCTTGCTATATAAAAACCTACGTGGTGTAGACGGTACAATAGAATTTATACAACGCCGATTTTAGACTTGACAAAGTAGTATTTTTTTGTTATTATAGTTCTATGTCTAAAGAAATAGAAAAATATAATGTATAGGCCACTTCCTGATGGTATTACAATAGGTAAAAGTGGTATAGACGGCTTAGGTGTAGTAGCGACAAAAGAATTTAAAGCAAATACTGTATTAGGAATAGTACATGTTGCTAATAAGAATTTTCCACACGGGTATATAAGAACAGCGTTAGGAGCATTTTATAATCATTCTGACGATCCTACTTGTATTATACTCAATGGCTTCTGGCATCAAATACCAGTAAAGTATTTGGTAACAAAAAAAGATATCAAGAAAGACGATGAATTAACAGCCAAGTATACTTTGTATGTTGTTGAAGAAGACCAATGGGAATAAACATGTTAAAAACAAATAAATTTAAAAATGGTGATATTATTAGTGCTAAATTAATATCAGGTGAAGAAATTGTTTCAAAGTTAGGCGAAGAAACTGATACAACATATGAATTTGTCAGGCCAGTTTCTTTATCAATTGGACCACAAGGTGCGGCACTAACACCTTATATGATAACAGCATCTGCTGAAAATTTAATTATAGTTGTTGATAAAAATAAAGTTATTGCAGTTGCTGAAGCACAGAAAGAAGTATGTGCTGAATATACAAAAGCAACAACTGGTCTTATAGCTGCGTCAGCAGGAAAGATCATTCAATAGGAGAATAAAATTATGACAGGATACGTTATTGGAAAAATAGTATGTGATTTTCCAAAACAGGTCACGGTTAATGTAATTGGTTGTAAAGTAATGGGTGATGATTGTAGTGCCCCAGATCCAGGAAAAACTTTAAGTTTAGGCGAAGCTGTAACAACTATTATGCAACAAACCGCGGCATTGCAAGTTACAAAAGGTGTAACTTCTATGTTAGGTAATGTAATACCAACTGAATGCCAGGTTTTTAATGCTAACCTGCCTACTTGGACAACTGAACAAATAGCCAATAATGGTTGGTCTACATTAACAGAAGGACAATCATTTACACCGTCAACGGTTGCCGCTTCATATACTGGAGGCGATGCGTTAGCTACATTAGATACTTCGCAAAAAGCAGTTGGTGGTAAAATGCAAGGATTTATTGGTGAATGTACAGG
>Ga0302123_10000383_pt1 | contig 35989 bp, 33 predicted proteins | sample CB21_321_MG_FD_203109 | JGI IMG/M metagenome (GOLD analysis project Ga0302123, IMG submission 203109) | Marine microbial communities from Western Arctic Ocean, Canada - CB21_32.1 | ecosystem: Environmental > Aquatic > Marine > Oceanic | place: Canada: Western Arctic Ocean | collected 2017-09-28 | reverse complement strand
TAACGAGCGCGTGGTATTTCGATCGGATTCCATCGACCATTGTTGCATCCGGCATATAAACAGTTTGCAACAACTCAATGCAGAAGGTCAATGCCAATTAGGTAGTTTATTTACGAACGACGCCTTGGTGCACTCATTGCGGGATCGGCGTTCGCGTTTATACGTTCACTGACGCATGCATCAACGTTTGATACTTATGCTGCCTGCGTGCTGGGGTTAGTCGTGGGGGCTGTGTTTGGAGTGCGTCAAGTCTGGGGACTTGGCGTGATGGCGCTGCCCCTCTTTGTCTTTGCGATCTGGTTTTTCTCAAATGAGCCGTCGATTTCCTATCCGGGCTACTGGGTAGTGTCCGCGCGAGGGAAATTCGGGATTCTCACTGTCGTTCTAAGCTCAGTTGTCTTCGATCTGGTGGCCACCATAGCACTCGCGGCGCAACACCGACCGATCCTGCGACCGACAGCATCGCGTGATGAAACTGAAGAGTCCTCACCATGGATTCCGCCCGAATTGCGTCGCTGGTATTCCGCCGCAGCTATTGCCGCCATCGCATGTATGGTTGCTGTAGTATGCTGGGCTCCGGTTGGCGTGAAGTCCGGTCTTCTTCGTTCGAGCCTTCGCCACAGGTCGTCGAGCTGGGCCTGGTATTCGCTACGTCTCTTGAATTCGATGAACCGGGAAAGTCCCTGTGCACGACGCGAGCTTGAATCGTGCTTACAGAATCCAGATGCTCTTGTCCGACTCCATGCCGCCTATGCTTTGCAACACCACGGTTCTGAAGTGGTTTCCACTTTTCTGACAGTTACGCGACATCATGATCGCGAATTACGGGAGTTCGCGACAAATTTCCTGGTCAAGTATCCAGAACACTCGGAGTCGACTGTTCCAGGACTGATTGAAATGCTGCAGCAAAACAACGATGTGTTGGTTCAATCGGCGGCTATTTCGTCTTTAGGTGCACTTGGCCCCAAGGCATCATCGGCTCGACCGGTGCTCCTCGAATTGCTGGAATCGGATGCCAGGGGTAGGCCCCTCTTTGACTTTGCCGTGCGGCGTCAAGCTGCAATTGCCTTAGGGAAAATGGGGGCACCGATTGAAGAGGCGCTACCTGCCTTGATGAACGCAATCAAGCACGATGCTTTGACTGTGGCAATCGGCGCAGCTGCGGGAATCGGGGAACTTGGGCCCGCGGCTAAGGATGCCATACCTCTCTTGACGGAGTTCCTGGACAGTGGGGATGCGTTGGCTTTGGAGTCCGCGTTTGCCGTGTGTCGGATCGGCGGGGATCACGCCAGAACCTGCCTTCCGCTGTTATTGGGAACACTTGACGATCAGTCGTGGGGAAACATGGCTGGGTTAGAAGTTGCAACACAAGCGCTGGCACGTCTTGGCCCGGCTGCCAGGCCAGCGCTACCCAAACTAATGCGGCTTGTTGAAGAGTCTTCAACTTTCGAGACCGTTCGAGTATTTGCAGCTTTTGCAGTTGCCAGGATTGACCCTGAGCGGACGGAGTTCGCGGTTTCCGTGCTCGCCGAGCTGGCAGAAAGAGCTTCGTCGCATGGATTCGAATCCCGACAACTCGCTGTTCAACGGTTGGGAGATTTGGGGCACTCAGCGAAGGCGGCGATTCCAGTACTTCAGTCAATTCGAGACTCTGAAATGCGGCGAGTATCGTTTGTCGACCTAAGTGGTAGCTCAGAATTGAGGCGATCGATCACGATTGCTCTTTGCCGGATTGAAGGCAACTCTGATCAGCCGGGTCAGCAGTGATTCCCTTTTCCGGGGGCCAGGGAAACGCCGGCTGTTCGGAGATGCAGCCCGTCAGGCTCAGAAACCGGTCAATTGTCTGAATCACAGGGACCAGTGATTCTTCTCGATCATTTGTCTCACGACTTCTCGGCGCGAGCCTGTTTCTTCAAAGATCTGCAGTTGCTGCATCGCGCCGGTTGAGCCTGGAATCGATAGCACGGATTCCAGTTCGGCGACGCAGCCGAGGCTTTCTGCCTGCGGGCGCAATCGTGTGACGAGATTCTCAACGGCTTCCACCACCGACTGCTGCTGATAGTCGATTCCGCCGACAAGGTGCGCTTCGGCGCCGAAGCGGCTGGCTCTCCATTTGTTCTGCTGGACCATCATGGGGTGATAATCCAACTGATACGTGCCTTCCTCGACATCGAGCGAGATGGCATGGACCAGACACTGCACCAGAGCCGTGATTCCCAGAACATGATCGAGGTTCGGCGGCATGTCACAGACACGCACTTCCACTGTGCCAAAGGTGTTGTGCGGTCGAATGTCCCACCAGATTTCCCGGATGGAATTGATGAAACCTGTATCGATCAGGTGATTCACGACCCAGACATATTCACTCCAGTTGCGCATCTGGTGAGGCAGTCCAGCAGTGGGCAGCATTTCCATGATCTTGGAACGATTAGACTGCAGGCCCGTGTTGCGACCTTCCCAGAACGGGGAATTTGACGACAGCGCCAGCAGCAACGGCAGGTAGCGGAGCATGCGGTCACATACGTTGATGGCTTTGTCGCCCGTATCCAGGCCGACATGCACATGCAGCCCGAATGTGACCAGCCGCCGCGCGATGTCCTGCATCGATTCGACCAGGCGGTAGTAGCGATCGTTGGGCGTAATCTTCTGTTCTCGCCACGACGAAAACGGATGACTGGCCGACCACAGCGGTTTCAGGCCCAGGGTATCGAGGACTTCTTCAACGGCCTGCAGTTTGCCCGTCAGGTCGGTGCGGGCGTCTGCCACGGTTTCGCAGATGCCCGTGTTGATCTCGATGTAACTCTGCATCAGCTCGGGTTTGACGACATCCTGAAGTGAGTCCGGGAGGGCCGCGAGGACGTCTTCGATGCGGTTGGCCAGGGCGAACGACTCCACATCAATCAGTTGGAGTTCGATCTCGACACCCAGCGTGGGGCGGTCGTTGCGAGTAAAGTCGAGTCCGGCCATGGCGTCGAGCTTTCAGTATTCGGGCCTGAGGTTCCAGATTCAGGATGTCAGCTTATCCGGAGTGACTGGACGGCACTATGTGTTTAGCCAGGCAGCAAATGGTGAAGGATTGGTCTGGGGCTGAGATCTTCCCACCACACATCGCGTCTCAGTTCGGATGCGTTCCGATCACTGCGTGTCGTGCCCCGCTGACGGAGCTGTTTGGTCCGATTTCCGCTGCTTGCCGGTCTGCGCAGCAAGCGTTAATCTGCGTGGCCTTCACGATTTGCCCTTCGTTTGAGGGGTTCCTGCTTAACCCGCATGGACGAGTCCGGCAGTTTTATGAGCAGTGCGGAACACGACCAGAACCGGATCGTCATCACGGGCGTCGGCCTGACGAGTCCGATCGGAGACTCGCTGTCGGAGCTACGCGCGAATCTGCTCAGCGGTAAATCGGGCGTGACCGAGTTCGAGACCCGGTATATGCCACCGGTGCTTGCCGGGGTCTGCCACTTCGACGCTCTGAGGTATCAGAAACGCAAAGAAGTGCGACGTGGAACGCGGGCCGGTTCCGTTGCCGTCTACTGTGCTAACGAGGCGGTGGTTGATGCGGGTCTTGAATGGCCCAACGTCGAGAAGAGTCGCGTGGGCGTGTACCTGGGCATCACGGAACATGGCAACGTCGAGACCGAGAACGAAATCTACGAGATTTCGCAGTTTGGCCACGATACATCCGTCTGGTCCCATCATCACAATCCGCGCACTGTGGCGAATAACCCGGCCGGCGAGGTCACGCTCAGTCTCAAAATCACCGGGCCGCATCTTACGGTGGGAGCCGCGTGTGCTGCAGGAAACGCTGGATTCATCCAGGGAATGCACATGCTGAGGCTGGGCGAGGTGGATATGGCTCTGGCCGGCGGAGTGTCGGAGAGCATCCACACATTCGGGATTTTCGCCAGCTTTAAGAGCCAGAACGCTCTGGCGAAGCACGACGATCCGACGAAGGCCTGCCGGCCCTTTGACGAGAACCGCACTGGGATTGTTGTGGCTGAAGGCGGCGGAGTCTGCACACTTGAGCGCCTTCCCGACGCACTTGCGCGGGGCGCGAAGATTTACGGCGAGATCGTCGGGCACGCGATGAATTCTGACGCGACCGATTTCGTCCTGCCCGACAGCAAGCGACAATCCGAGTGCATGACGCTGGCTTTGCAGCGGGCCGGGCTGACTCCGCAGGACATAGATATCGTCAGCAGCCATGCCACGGCGACCGAGATGGGTGACATCGAAGAGTCGACAGCGATTCACCGGCTTTTCAAGGACAACGAACGCGTTGCCGTGAACAACGCGAAAAGCTTCATCGGTCACGCGATGGGAGCGGCCGGCGCACTCGAATTACTGGGCAATCTACCCGCGTTTGACGATGGAATCGCCCACGCTACAATCAACCTCGACAGCCTTGATTCCCGAGTTCCGCTCACATCAATTGTGGCAAATGAGCCACGACAGATGGATTCGGTGAGCTGCATTCTGAACAATTCATTCGGTATGCTGGGGATCAATTCAGCCTTGATCGTCAAGAGGTACGAGGGCTGACGCTTTTTCCGACCGCAGGTTCGGGTCACTCGTTGCTGTAACGGTCGTTTTGTTTCTGAAGACAGGGCACAGGCCACGAGCCGGTCCATCGGGAGTTGGGTTACATGACAGCGGAACAGATCAGACCAATAGTCCTCGGTATTCTGGCTCGCATCGCGCCGGACGAAGATCTGACTTCGATCGATGATTCGGTCCCGCTCCGCGAACAGATGGAACTCGACAGCATGGACTTTCTGGATATCGTGATGGAATTGCGGAAAATGTACCGCGTCCAGATTCCGGAAGAGGATTACGGGAACCTGGGGACCATGTCGAGCACAGTGACCTACCTGACACCATTGCTGAAGGATGCCGCGGCGCCGGTGGCCCCTGCGTAACTGTGCCGCACGACACTCTGAGAACTCCCAGCACCCCGTCCGCCGGTTTCGGCGACGGGGTGCTTTCAATTTCGGGTCGCGGGAAATCGACAACGCGTATCTGAGACGTCCTGCCTGCGAGGATTTGCAGACACTCAACTCTACTCAGCGGTCGGACTATCATGCGGCCCGTTTCGTCCGGGAAGAGGACCCACCGTTGACTGACATCCTTGCCGAGATCTGCAAAACCAAACGTGACGAGATCGATGAATCCCGTCTGCGCGTCTCCGAAAGTGAGCTGCGGGCGCGGCTGGAAGATGCTCCACCAGTTCGCGATTTCCTCGCCGCATTACAGAATGCGCCAGACATCGCTTTGATCGCCGAGGTCAAGAAAGCTTCGCCATCTGCGGGACTGATCCGGGACGACTTTGATCCGGTCTCGATCGCGCGTATCTATGAATCGGCCGGGGCTGCGTGCATCAGTTGCCTGACCGATGAGCCCTATTTTCAGGGGCGAATCGAATATCTGACCGCCATTCGTGAGAGCGTCAGTCTGCCCGTCATGCGAAAGGACTTTCTGCTCGACCGATACCAGGTCTACGAAGCCCGAGCCGCCGGGGCGGACTGTATTCTTCTGATTGCCGAGTGCCTCGATGACTGTCACCTGCGCGAGCTGTATTTCCTGGCATCGGAACTCGGCATGGAATCGCTCATCGAAGTCTACGAGCCCGAAAACATGGAGCGTGTCCTGAAGCTCGATCCGCCGCTGGTAGGCGTAAACAACCGGAATCTGCGGACGATGGTGACAGACATCTCTCACACGATCGAACTAGGGGCTGACGTGCCGACGGGGACACTCCTTATCAGCGAGAGCGGAATCCGGACTCGGGCGGATGTCGAGCGACTCGCGTCGGCGGGGATTCACGGCATTCTGGTCGGAGAGACGTTGATGCGGCAGGATGACATTGCCGCCAAGGTGCGGGAATTGCTTGGGGCGGAAGAGTAGACTGCTTTCGGACACGGACGCTTCGTCGGAACAACGCAGGAAAGCGGGCTCGCATGAAAGCTGCTGTCTTCAATTCGACCGGCGAGCCCGAAAACGTGTTGAGCTGCCAGGACATTGATGAGCCCGTTCCCGGACCCGGTGAAGTGCTGGTACGCATGCTGGCCAGTCCGATCAACCCGTCGGACCTGTTGTTCGTGCGGGGGACCTATGCGGTGGCTCCGGAGCTCCCTGCCACGCCAGGTTTTGAAGGTGTCGGCATTGTTGAGGCGGCTGGCTCTGGTCTTCGTTCGCGGTTGATGATGGGGAAACACGTCGCCGTGCTTTCGCGTCGCGGCGGAAACTGGGCCGAAAAAAATGTCGTGCCCGCCAGCCAGGTGATACCGTTTTCTTCGATGCTGACAGGCACGCTGAGTGTCGAACAGCGTGCGACATTTTTCGTGAATCCGGCCACTGCTTTCATCATGACCCGCCATATCCTGCGCGTGCCGCCGGGGGCGTGGCTGCTGCAGACGGCAGCAGGTTCGGAACTGGGACGCATGGTGATCCGGCTGGGGAACAGATTCGACTTCCGGACGCTCTGTGTCGTGCGTCGGCAGGAACAGGCGCGAGAACTCGAACAGGCTGGAGCCAGCGCGGTCGTCTGGTTCGATCCGGCAAAGCATGACCCGCGTGACCTGATATCCGTCGTGCAAAAAGTCACCGACGGTGCCGGAGTCCCGTTTGCCATCGATGCGGTCTCTGGACCGGTGGGTTCGGCCGCAGTGCAATGTCTTTCGCCCGGAGGTCGGATGCTGCTGTACGGGACGCTGTCGAATGAACCATTGTCGTTTCCGTCGCGGCAGTTGATGGAGACCGGAGCCCTGCTCGAAGGATTCTGGCTCGGCAACTACATGAGCACGCTGAAACTGCCCGCCAAGCTCGGTCTGATTCGCTCGATCTCCGCGTTAATTCGCGAGGGCGTTCTCTCGTCGGACATTGGCAGTCAGTTTCCACTGGCTCGGATACAGGCTGCCGTTCGAGCCGCCGAGCAACCAGCGCGTCAGGGCAAGGTCCTGCTTCTCGCTGAGAGCTGAGAGAACCAGTCCGCTTGCGCCGCCTCTCTCTGCCCGTTTGCAAGCTGTTATTCACAGACTCACGTCAGCCGTTAGAATCCGCCGCTTCCGGGTTTCTTTTCATGGACGAGGGTGACTAATGCAGGAAAAACTTGAGAAGAGCCTGATCAAGGACCCGGACAATCTCGCGTTGCACGAGGAATATGCAGCATTCCTCCGTGAGAACGATGATCCGCGTGCGGAACTCATCGAACTGCAGATTGCTTTTGAGAATCCCGCCCTCGCAAGGGAACAGCGGATTGAGCTGGAGACCCGTCAGCGCGAGTTGCTGGATGAGCATGGCCGCGAATGGCTGGGTGAACTTGGCGACTTCATCCTCACGCGGGGAACTGCGGAACACCCCTTTGAGTTGAAGCCCGGGTGTGCTGTTCAATGGTGGCGAGGCTGGGTTCAGGGTCTGCAATTGGACGAATTGAACCTGAAGCTCTCCAAGGTGCTGATTCATACGCCGCAAATGCGGCTGCTGAAGCGGTTGATCATGACTGAGCCTGTGAATGCGACGTGCGATTATCTGCACGAGTGGGGATTGCTCGACAAGATCAAAGAACTGGACCTGAGCTTCGGACGCATCGCCGAAAAGGGAGCGTTGACACTCGCTGCCGACCGATCCATCCGAAAACTCGATTCGCTCGACCTGACAGGGAATCAGATCACGGAAGAAGGCATCACCGCGATTCGCAAGTCGTTCCCCAGGGTGCAGATCGAAGATCAGAACCCCATCGAAATCAAACGCGGTGATCCTGCGGAATGGGCGACGGGATCCGACAAATAAGCTTGTTCTTCCAATCCAGAATCACGCGGCAAATCGGAGACATGGATGTTTCGACCAATCACCTGCGTGATGACGTGTTTCGCAACAGTTCTTGCGGCGGACATCGCATTTGGCGTCTGGCAGTTTCAGCAGACGTCAGATTCAACTCCGACCCTCACGGCGCAACACGAGCCGGTCTCCATAGACTTCACCGGCTGGCAGCCAACTGGTGAGGACACCGGTCCCTCCGCACTCGTCGAGCCTGCAATCCCGGCCCAGCCGCCGTTCTCGCAGGTCGACGAAGCGACCGCAGAGCCGGAAAACGAAATTGTGTACTTCCCCGATGTGCTTGCTTCAAACCCTCCGCCGGTGATCCAGTCGTCGTCCGAGATGAGTGAGGAAGAGGAACGCATCTGGAAAGAGGAACTGAGCCATCTGACTCAGGAAGAGGCGGCCGAGATTCTAGCTGTGCGGTCACGAATTGGTTCGATTGTCGATTCGGCGCTTCCGGATTCAGACGGAACATCGGGTCCACGTGTCCTGCCCGGGTTTGTCGTCGGTCAGGCCCGGCCAATTCCATTGCCGCACTCGAACCATGAGCCTGGCAGCGTGCTGCTGGCTTCTGCGACGGTCGACTCGCCGGTCGTCCAGGATCTGCGCGAGCAGGCAGACAGAATCTATCGTGAGAATCTCGCCAACCGCATGACGACGGGTTTCAAACGTCGAGAACTACTGGTTGTCGCTGCCTCGGTTCCGAGCCAGCCGGATACAGATGCAGACGACGGAGCAGATCACAATCCAACCTGGCTGACACGTATCGATCTGACGCAGGGCGCAATCCGGCAAACGGGCAATCCACTCGATGTGGCCATCAGCGGGCGAGGTTGGTTGAAAGTCTCGGACGGCGAGACGGAAGGTTTTACCCGCTCCGGTGTACTGGGCATTAACGAGGCCGGGGAATTGAGTGTCTGGACGGGAGCAGGCCTGCTGCCACTTGCCCCGCGAGTGTCGGTGGCTGACGAACTGGACTTCAGAATCATGCCATCCGGCGTGATCGTTACGAATAATGATCCAGCAGTGATTCCGTCTAACGACCAGGACGCGCCCCAGTGCGTGCTGCACACGTTCCGGAATCCGTCGGCTCTCACGCGGACTTCAGCGGGACTGTACGTGCCGACGAAATCCTCGGGAGAACCGACTCCGCAGCCAGCCAATCCAGAGGCCCAGTTTGTTCCGCAGGCTCTGGAACAATCGAATTCGGACCCGAAACGCGAGCAGGATGAGCTGCTGCAGATTCTAACGCTCGCAGATCTGATCGCCGGCAAGTCGTAGCCGGTCGGCGGCATGCGCGGCTGCCAGCGCGATGAGAACGAAAACAGCCCCGGTACGACGACGTGCCTAAGCAACCTCACGACCCGGGGCTTTTTTCACGTCGCCAGTTCGACACCAACTGAAGCGTCGATCGCCAGCCGTACTATTTCTTTTTCGCGGTGGCTGCAGGGGCGGCTTCCGCCGGAGCTTCCTCTTCCGGCTCTTCCCACACCATCACGTGCTCTTCGAAACCGTTTAGTGCCACCATTTCGTCTTTGGGCTTGGTCAGCTCAAAGCCGGCTTCTTCCGCCACCTGAGCCTGTTCACCGCCTGCTTCGACCAGGCCATCGTCGGGAAAGGCACGCCACCATTGCAGATGGGGCCAGTCACGACGCACGGCCTTCATCGTGGTCTGAATGGTGCGTCCACCCGCTCCCGGGCTGAAACCAGCCTTCCGGGCGACTTTCGTGTAAGTCGACACTTTGTCGGCCCGTTTCAGTTCCCACAGGAGTTCCGCGACTGCCTCGGCTCGCGCAGATGCCATAACAGGCTCCTCTTACTTTCTTTAGTTCCGTGTGAAGATTGGCTCGCCACGGTCCAGACAGGTGCCACCAGCGAAGTTGCCCAACGTCAACTGGTGCGGGGCGCCATTGGCCGTTTCAAGCAGAACCCGCGACCTCGTCGCGAGGATTTCCCAGCGTCTGGTTGTCGTTCCGGGTGCGTTTTCCAGAGGTCTTTCTTAATCTACCGCACCACAATCCTCAAGCTCACCCATAGACACTGGCTGCCAACATAATGCAGGTTTTCGAAGGTCACGGAATTCAATTCGAGCATCCTGACGACTGGGAAGTCACCCGGAACCAGGACGACGACGAGCATATCACTGTCACCGCCGAGGCCTCACGGACGGCATTCTGGATGGTCAGCATCATGCGGGACCGGCCACCGGTCGACGCGGTCATCGATTCCGTGCTGGAGTCGTTTCGGTCCGAATACGACGAGGTCGACGTCTACGAGAGCGAGGCGACCATCTGCCTGTTGCCCACGGCATCCCTCGATATCGACTTTGTCTGCATGGAATTGATCAATCGAGCCAGCATCCGGGTCTGCGAGACTGACGACTGCACGATTTTCGTCCTGCAGCAGAATTCCGATACAGAGACCGCAGAGATCAAATCGCAGCTCAAAGCGGTAACAAAGAGCCTGATGTGGGAAGCTGCGGATGATCCCGTGGCCGACCCCTTTGAATTCGACAATCTGTTCGGCAGCGAACCGAACGCAAATGGTGAATAAATCCGTGTCCCGAGTCGTTCTCGCAATGAGTGGTGGAGTAGACAGTTCGGCCTCGGCCCTACTCCTGCAGGAGCAGGGGTACGAAGTCATCGGTCTCTTCATGCGCTCCGGGGTGACCACAGAGCAGACCTGTTCGACCGACACGGGATTCAGCCTTCCGGTGGTTGGAGCGAAGTCGAATCGACAGGGTTGCTGCGGTGCGTCTGATGCTGCCGATGCGCGTCGCGTCGCCGACATGCTCGACATTCCGTTTCACGCCCTGAATTTCAAAGACGCCTTTGGACGCATCAAGGACTATTTCGCCGACGAGTATCTTGCCGGGCGCACGCCGAACCCCTGCGTCATGTGCAATAACTGGCTGAAATTCGGGAAGCTGTGGGACTTCGCCCAGCAGGTTGGGGCCGACTTCATTGCCTCGGGTCACTACGCACGGCTTGGTCCGACGGACGGCAGACCGGCTCTGACTCGCGGACTCGACCGCTCAAAAGATCAGTCCTATGTCCTGTTTGGAATCAACCGAGACCTGCTCGACCGCATCATCTTTCCGGTTGGAGACTTCGAGAAACTGAAGATTCGCGAGAAATCACAGCAGGCTGGCTTGAGAGTTTTTGACAAACCAGACAGCCAGGAAATCTGCTTCATCCCAGACAACGACTATGCCGGATTCATCGAGCGATACAGAGGCAAACAGAATACATCCGGACAAATCGTGGACACCGCAGGCACGGTGGTTGGTCAGCATGACGGTTACGAAAGGTTCACGGTCGGACAGCGCAAGGGCCTGGGCATTGCGTTCGGCGAACCGCGGTATGTCATTTCTCTCGACCCGGAACGCCGCCAGGTCGTCATAGGCACGCGGGAAGAGTTGGGCTGCCGCACATTGTCAGGCGATCGGCTGAACTGGCTGGTTGACGACATTCCGCAGCAGTTTCGTTGTGACGTTCAGATTCGATACCGCCACAAGGCCGCCCCGGCTGACGTGCGTCTCACCGATGACGACCGGGTCGAGGTCGAATTCGACGAGCCGCAATTCGCGGTGGCACCCGGTCAGGCGGTTGTCTTCTATGAAGCTGACCGCGTGCTCGGCGGTGGCTGGATTTGTTGAACGCCGGTGTCCGCGAACTCCCCTTTCTCTCAGGGCTAGACCTACCACCACACTGACCCGCCTCGACGATTGGCAGCGATCTTCGCTCTTGGTATTGTCAGGTAAACTTCGACGAGACATCTGTCTTGATTTTGTATGCATTTGCGTGGCCGCATCTGAATCTATCTTGAGGAGACATCATGGCCCGACCGGTCACACTTTTCACTGGGCAGTGGGCTGATCTGCCCTTGGAAGAGCTTTGCAAAAAGGCTCGCGATTTCGGCTATGACGGACTGGAACTCGCCTGCTGGGGCGACCATTTCGAAGTCGACAAGGCCCTGTCCGACGACACGTATTGTGCCCGGAAGCGAGATCTGCTGGAAAAGCATGATCTGAAACTCTTTGCGATTTCGAATCACCTCGCCGGGCAAGCGGTCCTCGACAACATTGATGAGCGGCACAAGGGTATCCTGCCGGCGTACGTCTGGGGCGACGGTGATCCCGCCGGTGTCAATGAACGGGCGGCCGAAGAAATGAAGAACACGGCCCGAGCCGCTCAGAAGCTCGGCGTAAGTGTCGTCAACGGCTTCACCGGTTCGAGCATCTGGGGGTTCATTTACGACTTTCCGCCCACGCCACGTGCCATGATCGAGGCTGGATTTGCACTGCTGGCCGAACGCTGGAACCCGATTCTGGACGTCTTCCAGGAATGCGGAGTCAAGTTCGCTTTGGAAGTGCACCCCACGGAAATCGCCTTCGACGTTTACTCGGCCGAGTGGGCATTGAAAGCGCTCGACAACCGTGAGGAATTCGGATTCAACTTCGATCCCAGTCACCTGATCTGGCAGGGAGTCGATCCTGCAGAATTCATCCGCGCCTTCCCGGACCGGATTTATCATGTCCACATGAAGGATGCCTCGACGACGCTCAACGGGCGAACCGGCATCAACTCAAGTCACCTTTCATTCGGCGACCCGCGCCGAGGCTGGGACTTCCGCAGCGTCGGCCGCGGTGCCGTACGTTTCGAGGAAATTATCCGAGCGTTGAACGTTGTGGGCTATGACGGTCCACTGTCGGTCGAGTGGGAAGACTGCGGCATGGACCGTGAGCACGGTGCTCGCGAATCCTGCCAGTTCTGCAAGAACGTCGACTTCGAACCCTCGACACATCGCTTTGACGAAGCATTTGCCGAGTAATTGGCGATTCTGTCGCGTGCCGCGAGACCAGCAACCCGGCCTGATCTTTCAGGTCGGGTTTTTTCGTAGAGAATCGGGAACGGTGAATCATGTCTCCCTCTGACGACGAACCCATGTCGGAGCCAACGGTCGTCATCAGGCCGCGTCGCGCGCAGCCATTCTTCAATCAGCACCCTTGGGTATTTGCCGGTGCGATTGCGACGATTGAGGGCCAACCCGAGCCAGGGGACGAAGTTGTTGTCCAGTCAAAGGACGGGCAGTTCATCGGTCGTGGACTGTTCAATCCCAACAGCAACATTCGAGTGAGACTCTATTCCTGGGACAAGTCGGTTGGACTGACCAACGAGTTCTGGGATGCCCGAATCACAGACGCGATCGCTCTGCGTGCCCAGTTGCCCGGTCGATCATCACATACCGCTTGCAGGCTGGTCGCCAGCGAGGCCGACGGTCTGTCAGGACTGACTGTCGACCAGTATGGAGACTGGCTGCTGGTCCAACTCACCAGTCTGGCACTTGGAACTCGGCGGGAAGAGTTGTTCGATCTGCTGCAGAAACACCTCACGCCGCGTGGCATCATCCTGCGAACCGAAAAGGGCATCCGTGAACTCGAAGGTCTTGAGCAGCGAGACGGCCTTGTTCGCGGTGAAGAGCCACCCCGTCCGCTGGAGATTCGCGAGAACGGACTGACGTTTCTGGTCGATGTGTGTACGGGGCAGAAAACCGGTTGTTATCTGGACCAGCGGGATAACCGCGCTGCCGTCGCCCGCTATGCCCGGGGACATCGGCTGTTGGATGCGTTCTCGTACAGCGGCGCGTTCGGCATCACTGCTGCGAAACTGGGTGAGGCCGCGTCGGTTGTGTGTGTCGACTCATCGGAACCTGCTCTCGAACTGGCCCGATCCAACGCCGAAGTGAACGGTGTGGCCGACCGGATTGAATGTGTCCAATCCGACGTTTTCCGCTTTCTGAAAGACGCGGCGACTCGCGGCGACGAATATGACACAGTGGTTCTCGACCCTCCGAAAATGGCCCGTCGCCAAGCGGGCCTGGCCAAAGCTCTGCGCGGCTATCACAGTCTGAACCAATTGGCCGTGTCTGTTGTTCGACCCGGTGGGTTGCTTGTGACCTGCAGTTGCTCGGGGCATGTCAGTCGCGAGGACTTCGAGCAGATGCTGTCCGGCGTCGCGACATCCAGCGGGCGCACGATCCGCATCCTGGAAAGTCGCAGTCAGGCAGCCGATCATCCCGTCTCACCGAACTGTCCTGAGAACCGCTATCTGAAGTGTCTCATCTGTCGCGTGAGCTGATACCGAGGGCAACCATGATCCACTCTTTTTATCGTCGAACGCCGTTTCGTAGGCCGGAACAAGCTCTGCGCAGTTCCGGCATCGCCCATCTGCCGGAACTGCGCGGAGCTTGTTCCGGCCTACGATCACTGCTCGTTCTTCTGGCCGTTGCGCTGCTGCCTGCTTCACGCGCCGAGGCTGAAGAGTGGAACCGGTTTCGTGGCCCGAACGGCAGCGGCGCCAGCGAAGCGACGACCGTTCCCGTCAGTTGGACGGAAGCCGACTTCAATTGGCGGATTGCCCTGCCGGGGGTCGGACATGCAAGTCCTGTGATGTGGGGGAAACGCATCTTTCTGGTCTCTGGCGATGATGAGACCGGCAACCGAATTGCCAGTTGTCTGGACTCGACATCCGGTCGCGTGCTGTGGACGCGGACGTTCGAAGCGGCCACTCACCGTAAACACAAACTGAACAGCCTGGCATCCTCGACGCCCGCCGTTGACGAGCGAGGTCTGTACCTGTGCTGGGCGACGCCTGATGAATACATCGTGACGGCGACCAGTCTCGATGGTGAGTCGTTGTGGCGAGTTGATCTGGGCGGCCACACAGGCGGGCATGGCTTCGGCGTGTCGCCCATCGTGTCCGGTGAACTGCTCGTCGTTGCGAACGAGCAGGAAGGTGACAGCACTATTGTTGCTCTGGACCGACGCACCGGCGAACAGCGCTGGAAGGTCGACCGTGACACCAAGACGGCATACTCAACCCCGTGTGTGTTTGAATTGGAGGGCCGTCGCGCGGAGTTGATTTTCACAAACTGGAAACAAGGCATCACGGCGATCGATCTCGCATCGGGGCGTAAGAGCTGGGAAATCTCGGTCTTCGACCAGAGTCACACTGAGACTTCGATCAGCTCACCGGTTGTTTCGGGCGGGCTGATATTTGGCACGTGTGGGTACCTGGGCTACGCGACGCACACGGTGGCCGTTCGGCCGGGACTCAGGTCCGACGGTAAGGGCGACGAAGTCTTTCGAGTCGATCGCGGGGCTCCATTGACGACAACTCCGCTCGTCGCCGGCGGCCTGCTGTTTCTTTGGGCCGACAACGGAATTGTCACGTGCGTCGATGCAAAGACGGGTGAGGAGCAGTGGAAAAAACGAGTCGGAGGGACCTACTACGCCTCGCCCGTTGCCATCGGGAACGCCGTCTACTGCGCGTCGACATCAAGTGAGATGGTGGTCCTGGAGCTGTCCCGCGAATACCGGGAATTGAGCCGCAGTCCGATTCTCGAAGCCAGTCACAGTTCACCGGCCGTTTCTGGCGGACGAATGTTCGTGCGGACTTTTTCGCACCTGATTTCGATCGGTGGCGAATAGCGTCGGCACGGCTCTCTCTGGAAAACCACGTTCCCTCGTTACCGCAACGCCGACAACGGAATCGACTTCGAGAGCTGCGTCTCTCCCTCGATGTCGCGTATTTGCAGCGTTACCAGCGGATCCTTAACTGTCCAGTCGATTGTGATGGCGCCGTAGTTTTCCCGGTGATACGTCGTCGGGAGCGCTCGATACCGGTTGTCGGTCGGCGTGCCTCGGCCATGCACGGTGTTCAGACTGCTGGACGTCAGATCGTAGACAGGATACGGCAATCCTTCGCTGGCACTGGACAGTTCGGACCAGTGTCGGTCGCCGCTGATGATCAGCACTCCATTGGCTTTCGTGTCATCGATCAGTCGGAACAGTCGCTTGCGTTCACGCGGAAGATTCGACCAGGTCTCCTGGCCCGCGTCCTGAGCCACGCACTGAATGCTCGATGCAATGATCCGCAGCTCGGCAGGTACGCGCAACTGCTCCGCGAGCCATTTCCACTGGGCCTCTCCCAGCATCGTTTTGTCGGCTGACTCGTCCGGCACGTACGGACCGCCGACGCGTCGTTCGGCTTTTTTCAACGGTGACCGAAAGTAGCGCGTGTCGAGAAGGATCACCTGCACGCGCTGGCCGTCCGGCCCGATGACATGCGAGTCGTAAACACCCGGCCGTTTGCGGCGAGGAGAATCAGCCGCATCATTCCAGAAGTCGAGGAAGATCCGTTCCGACTCGACTCGTTTCGCGTAATCGGCACCGCCATCGTTAACTCCGTAGTCGTGATCGTCCCATGTGGCCAGCACGCGGGTCTTCTCACGCAGCTTCGCAACGCCGGGTATCTCGCCAAGCTTCTGATATTTGTCCTTCAGAACCTGCATGTCTTCCGTGTCGCCGTAGATGTTGTCGCCCAGGAAGATGAACAGTTCGGGCCGGTGGCTGATAACCGACTCAAAAATCGGTGCTGGAAGATTCTGCTTCACGCATGATCCGAACATGATCCGCGTCAGGGGTGCGTTCGCCGAGTCGGGACTGAGTGCCGCACGAATATTCTCAACCACCTGATCGGCCAGCTTCTTCGAGCCCTCCGGTTTGAAATGGACGTTTCCCGGAGCGGTGAACCGTTCGGGCGGGAATGTTCGCGACAGTGCATTCAGATCGTTTATCCGCACGCCATATTTCTGCATGACGTTCGCAGCCGCGGCGTTGTACTTCAGATCGTCACCGAGCTTCCGTCCGGCTTCGTCTTCAGGCACGACTGTTGTGCTTCCCCAGATCAGCACGGCGTCGGTCTTCGCCAGACGGGCGACGAGCTTTTCGATGTTCTGCTCGTACTGCTCGACGGACAGCGTCACCGTACCGTTGACTTTGTCTCGCCGTCCCTGCGTCTTCGATTTCGGATTGCGGTAGCACAAATCCCACAGTCCCCAGTTGAAGTGAATCACATCCCATGACGTGTCGCCCAGCCAGGCGTCAATTTTTGCCAGCCCAGTGCCCGAGTGCTGAGCATTTCCGCGATTATGCCGTACGTCAGCTTCGCTCTTGAACAGCTCAATCACTTGTGGCGTGTATCCCAGCGAAATCGAATCGCCGATGATCAGAACGCGTGGCCGTTCCGCTGGCTTCGACTCCTCAGCCCGCACGCAGCGCGACGCCATCAGACACGAAAAGAGGCAGCAGGCGATGAACGGAGTGGCTGTTCGTAGTCGCGACCAGGCGGAACGCTGCGGTGTGGGATCGAGTTGACATGTCATCGTTCAGAGTCCTCACGACGTGCATCAGGATTGTGCTGGGAGTGTGTCGAGCCCGAAGCGGGTCAACGTGTGTCGCGCCCTTTTCCGGCCGTCAGTTCGATCCGATCGAGGAATTTCACGTTCGCGCAGGCATCGAGTTCCGCTGTTTGACAGGCGGCCGCGTTGGGGATCAGGAAGCGATACGGCCCCCCCTGCGTTGCGTGTACGGCCTCGCCGTCAATCTCGAAGATTAGAAGTCCAGAACCGCGGACAGCATCCAGCGGAATGCTGGCGGCAAAGTCGTCGGTGGATGCGTGCAGAGTCAGATGTGTTGCCGTCGCCGCAGGTGCCACTCGGTCAAGCAGTGCGTTCAGTTGAACAGCTCGCCCTTGTCGCCGTGGTTCAATCTGGCTGACGTCCGGTACCAGCAACTCATCCGGAAGCGCCGCCATGTCCGCCCGGCTGAGTGTTAGTCGCGTTTCGACTTCGCCGTCGATCGTGAGATTCGTTTCCGCCATGGGTCAATCACTCGCTGCCGACCGTGTTGAATAGAGTTCGTGCTGGCGGATGTACTGCTCGACGGCCCGCGGGACAAGGAACCGCAGACTGCGACCTTCGGCAGCCCGGCTCCGTACGTCGGTTGCTGCGATCTGAACGCCGGGCATGGTGACCAGTTGAACGCGCGAGCGGATCGACGCATCGAGTCCAGCCGAAAGGTCTTCCAGCGACGTTTCACCCCGGTTGACCGCGACCAGAGTGGCCAGTTCTGCGATCGCGAGTGGTTCGCGCCAGGTCGGAAACTCACGCAGCGAGTCACCCCCGATCAGCAGGAATAGTTCATCGGCGGGCTTCTGGTCTCGCAACCGTCGCAATGTGTCGACCGTCCAGGAAACCTCGTCGTGGTCGAGTTCGATCCGACTCACGACAAACTCAGGCATACCGGCGGTGGCGAGCTGCAGCATCTCGACGCGATGCCGTGACGCTGTCAGTTGCGAGGCATCTTTATGCGGTGGCGTGCGAGTGGGAACAAACCAGACCTCGTCGAGTGCGCACTGTTCCCGACACTGATCGGCCAGCAGCAGATGGCCGTTGTGAATCGGGTCGAACGCCCCGCCGAAGATCCCCAGTCGCATCATCAGTCCTCAAATTGGAGTTCACACAGGGGTGATTTCGAAAACGTAACTGTGTCTGTCCGGGATTGTGGCGGATTCGTCTCGCAGTGGTGATAAATCGCACGCGCGATCGATTATGGTCCACGCGTGTCGACGGGACAATTCGACCGGGATCGGTCACTTCATCATGACTGGACACGAGGAGCGGAATGGTGACGAAGCGAGTTCTGCTGGCCGGGCTGTTTCACGAAACACATACGTTTCTCGATTCCCTAACCCCGCTCGACAGTTTTGAGGTACGTGTCGGAAGCCAGTTGCTGGATGCACGCGGCGACGGCTCACCGCTGTCGGGTGTGCTGCAGGTCGCCGATGAATCCGGTTGGGACGTGACGCCGATCATCGACATGCGAGCGACGCCCGGAGGCACGGTCGCCGAGATCGTGCCGCGACACTTCTGGGATGAGTTTGCGTCCGTCGCGACTCCGCGGCTGGCCGAGGGAACAGTCGATGGGATCTATCTGGTCCTGCACGGCGCGATGGCGACCGAGAAGATCCTCGACGTCGAAGGCAGGATCATTGAAAGCATCCGCAGACTGACCGGTGGTGAAGACGTTCCGATTTGCGGCGTGCTCGATCTTCATGGGAACATTTCACGGCGTCTGATCGTGCAGACTCAGGGCCTGGTCGCGTATCGCTGCAATCCTCATACGGATGCCTGCGAAGCCGCAATTCGTGGGGCGCGGATTCTCGATCGGATTCTGACGGACGGAGTGCAGCCGCAGTCCGTGTGGTCGCAGCCGCCGATCATGTGGCCGCCGACGGGCACCGGCACGGCAGACGATCCCATGAAGACCCTGACGGAAATGGCCCGAGAAATCGAAGACAGCCATCCCGATATTGCGGCGGTAAATGTCTTTGGCGGATTTTCGTTTGCAGACACTCCGGACACGGGTGTGTCCTTTTCCGTCGTGACATTCGGTGATTCTGAAGAAGCCGAGCGAGGTCTGGGCTCACTGATGCAGTGGAGCATGGAGCATCAGGAACTCGGTAATCGACTCGATCCCACCCTGGCTGACGTGTTGCCCGATGTGAGAGCAGATGTTGCGGCCGGTCGCACGCCGGTCATCCTTGTCGAGCCGGCTGACAACATCGGCGGTGGAGCACCCGGTGATGCGACTGGAATTCTGCGGTGCCTGCTTGATGCTCCGATTGGCGAATCCGTTGTTGTGATCAACGACCCGGACGCCGTGCTGCGGCTTGACTCAATTGAGATTGGTGAACGGATTCGGCTGTGGATCGGGGGCCAGGCGAGCGCGGCGTTCTGCGTCCCGGTTGAAACTGACGTCGAACTGCTGTCCCGCAGTGATGGGCAATTCGAACTGGAAGACCGCAACAGCCACCTGGCATCGATGTGTGGTGTGCATATCGATATGGGACCGAGTGCCGTGGTTCGCAGTGGTGCGACTCGCATCCTGCTGACGACGCGCAAGACACCGCCGTTCGACCTCGGGCAATTACGGAGCCAGGGCATCGAACCGACGGAGTGCGATGTCATCGGAGTCAAAGCGGCCGTTGCACATCGCCGGGCTTTCGACGCGATTACGGGGGCGACCTATACAGTGGGAACGCCCGGGCCCTGCTCCAGCGACCTGAAATCGTTTCCCTGGCGGCACGTCCGGCGGCCGATCTATCCGCGGGATGAGTGAGAAAATGGGAACGGTCGGTCACTGGACGCTGCACCGGGTGATCCCCAGAATCCCCCCGGCCTGACCGACCAGTGACTGTTTCTGACCAACGGATTTCTCATGACTGATGCTGCTGAACGTCCCGACAATGCTGATCGCCAGGCCCTCGTCGAGGAGCTGCGCTGGAAGAAATTCCCGGTTCTTGATGACGGTTTCGTGTGCCTGGTCGACGTCATGGGCGATGACGGCTCGGTTACTCAGGCGGCTCGCGTCAGTTACGGAGCTGGGACGCGAAAAGTCTCCGACGACCGCACGCTGATTCGCTATCTGCTGCGACACCGGCACACAACGCCGTTCGAAATGGCCGAGCTGAAATTTCTGGTCCGCGTACCGATGGACTGCTGGCGGCAGTGGATTCGGCATCGCACGGCCAACGTCAATGAGTACAGCACGCGGTATTCACTGGCGATCGACGCCACGCAGACGACTCCGCCGGATCAGTGGCGTCTGCAGGCCGACTCGAATCGACAGGGCAGTTCCGGCCTGCTGGATCCGGAAGCCGGGCAGGAATTCACGAACTCTGAACGGGAACTGCAGGAGATGGCCCGGCGCGTTTACCAGGAACGCATCGATAGCGGCATCGCTCGCGAACAGGCCCGCAAAGAACTGCTTCTCTCAACGTACACCGAGGCCTACTGGAAGGTCGACCTGCACAATCTGCTGCACTTTCTGGCACTGCGGATGGACTCGCACGCTCAGCTCGAAATTCGTGATTACGCCACGGCGATCGGGCAGCAGATCGTTCAGCCGCTGTTTCCGCTGGTCTGGGAAGCGTTCGTTGACTACCGGATGAACGGGCAGTTTCTGACTCGACTGGATCAGGGAGTCATTCAACGCCTGATGGCCATGGCCACCGACCGGGGCATGGCACCGCCGTTTGGCGAGGAACTGTTTCTGGAGGCCCAGGACGAGAAGTGGAAGCCGTTGAAACGGGCTCGAGAACGCGACGAGTGCGTGACAAAGCTGCGGTCGCTGGGGATCCTTGAGTAACGCGGCTCTCACTGGCGTATTTGCGGCATTGCCCTTCAGGTTCATCGATTCATGCAGGACGCCGTACGCCAGACCCGCTCGCACCTGATGCAGCTTTTCAAGCAGCACGGGTTCAATCCGCGCGGTGATCTTGGTCAGAATTTTCTGATTGACCTGAACATCATCGAATTCATCGTGCGCGAGGCTGAGCTGACGAAAGACGACGTCGTGCTGGAAATCGGCTCCGGAACCGGGGGCATGACGACTTTCATGGCCGTCCAGGCCGCACACGTGGTTTCTGTTGAGTACGACCGCAACATGTTCGGCCTGGCCAGCGATCAGACGTCGGGCTTTGAGAACGTCACTCTTATCAACACCGACGCACTCAAGACCAAGAGCCAGCTTGCACCGGCGGTCATTGCGGCTGTTGACGAGCAACTCGACGCGGATCCCGATCGGCGACTCAAGCTGGTGTCGAATCTTCCGTACAACATCGCGACGCCCATAATCGCGAATCTGGTCGCAACTGACCTGCCGTGGGAACGGATCGTGGCCACGATTCAGCTCGAACTGGGCGAACGCATGGCGGCCAGGCCCGGGCAGTCGAAATACGGCGCGTTGTCAGCGTGGCTGCAGGCTCAATGTAAGGTGAAGATCATTCGCCGCATGCCACCGACGGTGTTCTGGCCTCGACCTAAAGTGGATTCTGCAGTCGTCAAGATCCAGCCGCGACCGGACAAACGTGCCGCCATTGTCGACCGGTCCTTCTACCACGATTTCGTGCGACGATTGTTTCACCATCGCCGCAAACTGCTGCGAGGCGTTGTCTGCGGCATGTATCGCAAACAACTCGAGAAATCGCAGGTCGATGACGTCCTGACCAGGCTGCAGTTGCCCGCCGAAACACGTGCGGAAGAACTAGAGCCGTCGCAGCTCGTCACGCTGTCGAATCTGCTGCACGAAGAAATTGGGAAATCGACCGATTGAAGTTGTTGGCCGCCGCGCCCGCCGGTTCATTAGATTCCTGCCCATTGTGCATGCTCTCGTGTGAGGCCCACGCAATGCCGCAAACACGCAAAGGTCGGTACACGCTCCCTTTGCGTCTTTGCGTGAAACCACTACCAGGAAGCCAGAAAGTCCCATGTCCGACCGCACGCTCAAAGTTGCCATTAACGGGACCGGGTTCGCCGGTGACTACACCGCGAAAACGTATTCAATGATCCCTCATCGCAATGGGGTGAATATCGAGTTGTCCGGCATCGTGTCCGGGAAAGTCGAGAATGCACAACGGTTTGCGGACACGCACGGTGTGCAGGCCGCTTTCAGCAGCCACGCTGAGATGATCGAGTCGGTTCATCCAGACATCGACAACATCTGTTGTGCCAATTTTGCTCATGGCCCGTACACGATCGAGTCGGCAAAGGCGGGCACGCCTGTCATCGTTCTCGAGAAACCGCCTGTGATCTGGCCGGGATATCCCGAAGGACGTGAGGCGGATTCAGCAACTCGCAAACGTGAGTCCATGGAGTACCTGGCCGAGGTGCTCGACGCCGTTCATACCGCTGGCTCAAAGCTGTTGTATGCGGAGGACTTCGTCTACTTCGACGGAATGAAGGGCATCGTCGAGCTGCTGATCGAAGCCCGCAAGACCGGCAAGGGCAAGGTGCTTTATCAGCGAGGTGTGTGTGCTCATCAGGGGTCACATGCGCCGGCATACGATACGCCGTCGAAGTCCGGTGGCGGAGCACTGTTCAACAAGGCGTGTCATCCACTGGGCCCGGCCCTATTCCTGAAGCAGGTCGAAGGCATCATCGCCAACGGCACTCCGATTCGGCCTGTGGGCGTATCCGCGGTTGCGCTGCAGGTGCTTAAGCATCAGCCAGAAACGTGCGGCGAGTTCTTTCGCGTCATGCAGAACGTCGACGACTTCGGCCGCCTGACCGTGACGTTCGAGGATCACACAGTGGCTGAAGTCGTCGGACACGACCTGAGCATCAGCGGGATTCGCAATGAGTTCTCCGTCATCACGGACTTTGCGCAGTACGACCTGCGAGTCAATCCGAACAACGAGAACGAACTGTTCCTGCCGAACTCCGATCACGCCGGTAACCTGTTGGTGCGAGAAAAGCTGCCGACGTCACAGGGGACGAGTTTTCCTCGGCCGAATCAGTTTTACTCGCACGGCTACGTCAGTGAGATGAGCGACGCGGTCGACTGTGCCCTGATCGCAGACCGACACCCGCAGTCAGGTGCATTAATGGCCTGGGACACGATGGCCGTGCTGATGGCCGGTTACGAGAGTGCCGAAAGCGGAGGCGGACAGGTGGACGTCTCGGAATACACAGCCGCAGGTCGGACATTCGAAGCTCGCGAGATGCCTGACCCGGCGAGTTTTGGAGCAGTGTTTCAGCGCATGTGATAACGTGGATGGCGCGAACTGCGTACATCGGCCGACAAATCATCCAGCGATCTTTCGAATGGAACGTACTGCAACTCGATACGAGGCCCCTGTCGAAGACACGAGGCGAGACATGAACAAGCGAAAATTGTGGCTGTCCGCCACGGGGCTGGCGATTCTACTGGTTGCCGGCGGGGCGCTGAGTGTTACACGTTCCACGGACATCGGGTCGGGAATCAATAACACCATGCACCCGGTCATGCGGTACGGCGGACCGATCGAAAAGACGCTGCGAATCGTGCCGCCCGTACACGAAGCGATCTGGCCGACCCTGCCCTTCTTCGGCTGACGGAGCCTCTCGCCGGTCCAGTCTGGACCGAAAGCCGGTCAGTGATGGTCGATGTGGGCCACCACCTGTGGATCAGCTCGTAGTCACCGCATTTATGCGGTTCGCCCGTCCGCGTCCGAATTGTTGGACCAGTTCGAATGGCAGGCCGCACACACGCCGGATAAATCCGGCTACTACGAGCATTGTTAAGCCAGGTTGACTCAAGTGACTCTGCCGGTTGTGCCGATTATTCCGACAGGCACCCGGCGCGCGGAATTCGTATACGCCCGCCGGCTGATGCATCCGCGGAAAGGAGTCCGGTCATGCAGCGTCTGGTCTTGAGTGTTCTGGCAACGGTGGCTGTCCTGTTGATCCCGTCCAATTCGGCTTCCGCCGGACTGTGGGAGAAGTTCTGGGCAAAGAAGCACGCTCATCACAACTCCGCACGCGGAGTGAAGCACAACCACTACCATCATCATCGCGCAGGCAAGTGCGGCACTTCTGCCTGCAAGTCGTGCGAATGTAAGTCGCACGCGTTTACGGCGCCGGCATGCCAGTCAGCCGTTTATCAGCCGCCGGTCTATCAGTCCTCCATTTACCAGCCGCCCGTTTATCAGACTTCGACTTACCAGCCGCCGGTTTACCAGCAGCCGGTATCGGTGCCTGTCGCCACTCCCGCCGTTACGTGGCAGAACGTGAGCCGTGTGGAGTACCGATTACAGCCACAAACGCAGGCAGTTCCAGTAACCCGTCACCGCAGCGTGACTGTTGATGAAGGTGGCTGGCACAAAATCTGGGTGCCGAAGCCTGTCGTGAAGCACGTACCGGAGACCGTCTATCCGCAGCAGACTGTCTACCAGTCGGTGCCGTATCAAGTAACTCAACAGGTCCCTCGTGTCAGCTATGTATCGAGTCAGGTGGCCGTTCCGACGCGGACTCCGATTTCCTACCGTCCCCCGTGCTACTCAACGTATCCCAGTGCCAACTGGCTTGGATACGGCAGCCCGCCCATGGCAGCCCCTGTGACAGCTCCGCTGCGGTATTCGCTGCAGCCGTCGACGCTGGCGGTCCCGTCGTTCCCAATCGTCCGCCCGCCCGTGACGCTTGGCCGTGAAATCGAGCCACTCGATAGTCATGAATCATTTCCGCCAGTACGGCCTGTTCCGGAACCTCGCGCGGACTACGGCCAACTCACACCGGTTCGTGCTGCCGAGTCGAATCCAGGACGCACTCAGTCGGCTTCGAAGTCTGGCATGTTTGTGCCCGCTCCGTCGGCCGCGAACATCTGGCGAGCCCGTCAGATGCCTCGCCTGCGATAGCCCGACCTGTGTCACGGCCCAAAAGGCAGATCAACAACCGGTCTTGCCCTGATTTCAGGGTTTTGGAGACACTCCTCGCCCCTCCCACGGCATTCCGCCGACACACGTCTCTTCAGACTCCCGGGGCAGTTTTCCACCTCATCGATTCCAGTCGAATCGCCCCCGAAGGTACTCATGATGAACCTGCGCCATGGAAGTGCATTCTTGTCGCGACCGCGTCTGCGTCTTGTGTGCGTGATCGCGCTGGCAGGACTTTGCCTGATTGCATGGGGCTGCCAGACGACTCCAGTAAGTGGTCGACGGCAACTCGTGCTGATCCCCGAGCAGCAGGAGATGGAACTCGGTGCCACGACGTACCAGGACATCCTGTCGAAAGAAACTCCTTCGCGCCAGCAGCAATACGTTCAAATGGTGCAACGAGTCGGCGATCGCATTGCGGCGGTGGCTGGACGCGATGACTTCGCGTGGGAGTTCAAAGTCATCGAGTCAGATCAACAGAACGCCTTTTGTCTGCCAGGCGGCAAGGTCGCCGTCTACGAGGGCATTATTCCGGTGTGCCAGTCGGAAGCGGGACTGGCCGTCGTGATGTCGCACGAGATTGCTCATGCCCTGGCTCGGCATGGTGGCGAGCGAATGACTCACCAGCAGGTCAAGCAGGTCGGCAGCAAGGCTGTCGATTTCGCCGGCAAGTGGTTCTACGAGGATGAATACGACAGCAAACGAGAGATCGTGCTCACGGCCTACGGGGTCGGTTCGGAGTACCTGGGCGTGCTTCCCTACAGCCGCAAGCATGAGAGCGAAGCAGACCTGATCGGCCTCGAGCTGATGGCCAAAGCCGGGTACGACCCGAGCGAAGCCCCGTCATTCTGGGAGCGATTCGGTGCGGCCAAAGGTGGCAAGGCGCCGGTCGAGTTCTTCTCGACGCATCCGTCCGATGCACGGCGCGCTGCCGACCTGCGCGAGAATCTTCCGAAGGCTCTTGAGACCTACAAGTCTGCTCCCCAGCAGTTTGGGCTGGGTGATCGGATCGTCGCGGTGGAATCAACCAACGTGACGCTGCCGCTCGTCTCTGACACGCGTCGTCAATAACCCTCGCTGCTTCGTCCTGCCGCGGAACAATCGCATGCTGTTCTTTCTTCGACCGGTTCGATTCTTCTTCAAGGCCCTGGTTCAGGACAATACGCCCAATCAAATGGCCCTCGGGTTCGCCCTTGGCCTGATGATCGGACTGGTCCCCAAGGGCAACCTGATCGCCATCTCGCTGATGGTGATACTTGGGGCCGTGCGAGTGAACCTGGGTGTCGGCATGCTGGCCGCACTGGCCGCGTCCTGGTTGGGCATGCTGGTTGACCCGCTGACTCACTGGATTGGATCGTCTCTGCTGAGAAACGACTCACTGATCCCGTTCTGGACGGATCTGGCGAGACGACCTCTGGCTCCATGGACGCAGTTCAACAACACGATTGTCCTGGGGAGCCTCGTGCTCGGACTGATGTTGCTTGTGCCCGCATGGCTGGCCAGTCGACCCGTGTTTGCCAAGTACACGCCCGACTGGTCCGAGCGTCTGAAAAAAACAAAGCTGGTGCAGGTCCTGTGGGGTACGGAGATGTCCGGCCGGATCTGACGTGTTCGTAGCCACCCGATTTATCGGGTTCGTGCGACGTTGATGGCGGCTCGATTAGCGTGTGGTTCAATAGCTGGCCGTACAACTGCGTCGGAACAACCGCATAAATGCGGTTACTACGAACGACGTTCCGACGCGCTGCGATTCCTGAAAGAAAAAGACAAACGGAGTTGTCATGTCCGAACAGACGTCGGTGGAACCGTCCGTGGTGCAGGCGGCTCTGCTGGAAGCGCTGGCCATGAGTGAGATCGGACCGAAATCCCGTCCTCACACGGAGGAGACTCCCGAGAACGTCACTCCGGAAGATGGCGAACCCGAATCCGACGCAATCGAAGCGAGCGGTGAAGAAGAACAGAAGAAGAAGAAAAAGCCACCGGGACTTGGCCCGCGGTGGAGTTATCTCATTACTCGCGGACTGGTGGTGGGCACGATCTGGGGCTTTTTTGCCTACGTCTTCGATCCGTTGCTGCGAGAAGCGGCCATTACGTCTGGTCAGCTTGCAGTGGGGGCGAAAGTCGAAGTCTCTGGACTAACCACTGAGTTCTTTCCTCCTCGCGTTGTCGTGTCGAACGTCGCCATCGCCAATGCCGACGCTCCGGACACAAACCTCGTCGAGTTCGCTGAACTTCGAGGATTGGTGTCTGGCATGGCACTGATGCGAGGGTCGTACGTCATTGATGAGGCGGTTGTCACTGGGCTCACATGGAACACGCCCCGTGCCGAGTCGGGAAAACTGGACATCGAGCCGACAGAGGATGCCGCAGACGAGTCCGGCGATGGCTCTGGAATTCAACTGGAGGAAATCGGCAATCAATGGGCGAAGGACCTCCTCGATCGCGCGAAACTCGAATACGACCCGCGTAATCTGGAGTCAGTCCGGCTGGCACAACAACTCGAGGACGAATGGAAGACGGACTTTGACGATCTCGAATCCAGAGCAAAGTCCGTCGAGGCTCGATACAAGCAACTGGAAGACCTGATCAAACTCGCGAAGGGCGGCAATCCGCTGAAGAAAGTGGAACAGTACCGTCGGATCGCGCAGGATGGAGCTCGACTGTTGCAGCAGGTTAAGGGGATCAGGAATGACTTGAAGCTCCTTCCACCGAGAGCTCAGCAGGACCTGACCGACCTGGACGCGGCGCGCAAACGCGATCAGGTAGCCGTCCGGCAGAAGATCGAAAATCTGACGCTTAATGGTGAAGAGCTGTCGGACTTCCTACTCGGGCCGACCCTGAACAACCGCATTCAGGATGCCCTGTCGTGGTTGCGCTGGGCCGACGCTCGTGCCGACGACTTCGCCTCAACGCCGAAGCCCGTCCGACAACGTGGCGAGGACGTCATCTTTCCGATTCCCAATGAGCTGCCGAAGTTTCTGGTCCGGTTGATTGAGGTCTCCGGACAGGGAGTCATCGGTGATCAGCACCTGGCGATTGAGGGCACGATCAGCAACGTGACCCCTGACCCAAAGAAGCTCGGCAAGCCGACGATCATTCGCATGTCCGGACGCGGCGAGGCCGACACGCAGATGAAAGCCATCATCGATCGGACGGGAGAGTCACCGGTTAACGAGCTTGATCTGGAATCACTGCTGGCTCAGCCCACCGAGACCAGCCTGGGTGACGACGACACGTTTGCAATCGCCAGCACGGCCGCGTCGACTCGCTGGCACGTGCATTTGAAAACGGTCGGAGAAGAACTGAGTGGAAGGATCATTCTGACTCAAAACCCAGCTCGATTGACTCCGCGCCTGCCGGAAAAGGCAGACGACAGTCTGAAGCGAATCGTTGCAGCGTCGATGGAGAATATCGATCGCATTGAAGCAACGGTCGAACTGAGTGGGACAGTTCGCAAGCCGAACATTGATCTGGCGACAAATCTCGGACCGGTGATCGCGGATGGTATTCAGCGGGGTGTTGGGAGCGAGCTCTCAGCCCAGTCGGATGTGCTCGTCGCACGGTTTGAGGCAGACTTCGCAGAACGGAACAAATCTTTGGTCGGAGTTTTCAACGGCCGTTACAGCGAGCTGACGTCGAAGCTGCAGATCAACGAATCCGCGTTGAAAACTCTGGTGCCGAAGATCGCTGGAAACACGTTTGATCCGACGAAGCTGTTCCGTTGAGCCGTTGGCGGTCGTTGCCCGCATCGTATGCACATTGATGTTCGGCACGTGCAGGAAACGGCTGCGACCAACACCTCAGCGGTGAATCCAGCACCCGCCCAGGCTCAGTGAAGACAGCACTCCGAGCCCCTCCGTGATCTCAATTCCAACCACACTTAGAACCTGCAGCCCCTTCAGCTCGGCCAGTGGGAAAACGTCAACAACAGACGTCTCGCTGATGTCCAGCCACTGCAGGCTGGTCAGGCCGGCGAGTGGTGAGAGGTCCGCAACTTTTGTACGGACCAGGTTCAGCGACCGCAGTTCCGCGAGCCCCGACAATTGACGGAGATCGGTGACGTCTGTGCCGCTCAGGTCCAGCCATGCCAGGCGTTTCAGGTTGGCAAGTGGTGCAAGATCTCGCACGCCTGTCATGTTCAGGGCGAGAGTCTCCAGGTCGGTCAGTTCGGCCAGTGGGGACAGGTCCGTCACCGGTGTCGCACGCAGATCGAGCCAGCGCAAGCGTTTCAGATCAACCAGTGGCGATACGTCGCTGATCCGCGTCCCATTCAGGCTCAACGATTCGAGCTGAGGTAATTCGCGAAGCGGCGCTGCGTCGGTGATATTCGCACCAATGATGTCCAACTGAGTGAGATGCCGGTCGCGAGCGAGCCAGGACGTGCTCTTTTGCAGGTCCTCGTCACAGATGCTTGCAGGCAGGGACAGGATTGGCTTTTGAGCAAGCGAGGTGTCGTCCAACTCAGCGCGTCCCGTGAGAAACTCTCGAACACTGGGTGGAACGTCCGCCGGCATCGAATTGAGAAAATCGGTGCTGATGCGTGCGCCTGACTCGGAATCCCCCATTGCCGCTCTCCGTACGCAGATGTTTCCCTGATGTGAGTGTCTTCCGGAACACCCACGGTCGGCGAGAGCAGACGCTGCCGCACTCGCCCACGCGACCGGGAGAATATGGCACTGAACACTCGACGTCTGCCCCGATCCGCAGTCGAACGGTCACGGAAGGAACTCATGGCGCATTCCGCGATAACGAGGTCATGGTGACGGCCGTCGATTCTCGCGTCCGGGTCCGTGCCGAAATTGATTTGATGTGTCAGGGTGCTTTCGACAGAAAGTCAGACGATCAGCCACAAGTTCCATTCCGAAACAACCAATGATTTCGAGAATCGGACAGAATCGGCAAAGTTGCCGACGACTTCAGCCGTTCGGGTATTCCAGAGCATCAATGTGTCGGGCAGCAGATTGTGCCGACACCCGCGAGTTTCCGACGTAGTTTCGACGCACAAATCGCCAGTTGACACGGGTCTGTCAGGAATTGCCGAAAACGTCAGAAATCCGGGAAATCAATGGACATTCGACCGGTGGCCGCTATTCTGACTGGCCGGTTGCTCGACCAAGCGGCACGCGCTGTGCATCCGAGGCGAGACAAGAAGGGTGGTGCCTTCCTTCGTCAAACCTCAATGCTGTGCCCGGAAAGGTCACGGACAAGCACGTGTCGCGAGAGCATGGACGCAAAGGTGGTTCTCCAGTGAGGAGGCAAGACAATGCTGGTACTGTCAAGGAAGCCAGGCGAACGTATTCTGATCGGCGATAAGGTTTCAATCACGATTGTGCGGATCGGGCCAAATACCGTGCGGCTTGGGATCGATGCTCCACGAGACATGAACATTGTTCGTGAGGAGTTGATCGAACGCAGTGGCGCCGAGCTGGCTGCTCGTCCTACCGCTCCCCGGTAGAATCCCCACTGGTATTCACTGAAAAGCGCCCTCCGACCCATGGGCTGGAGGGCGCTTTTTTCGTTCGATTCCAGCCGCCGCTTCGCAAAGTCTGTGTGGTCTACTCCACCTTTGGTGAAACTTCGAATCTGCTGAAACATCGCGATCGAATGACTCGCGGTGCGGCGGGGGCCGTATCTCCAAGTACCAGCAGCGCGGCGAATTGCGATTCTCCTCGCTTGCGGAGTAGAGCCAGGCCAGTTTCTGGTTCGAGAACGCTGAGTGCTGAGGCGAGACTGTCGGCACCCATTCCCGTGGGTGCGATGACCGTGACGCTGGATCGCCGCGACAGCCCGAATCCCGTCCTGGGATTCACGATGTGTGAGTAGCGTCGGCCGGCAATCTCCACGCTTTGAAACGCGTCACCTGACGTTGCGACGGCACAGTTTGACAGCTCGATCCTCGCTGCCGGTACAGAACGCTCGGGATCAAGGTTTGCGATATCAACGACCCAGCCGTTTCCGCCCGGGGGTGGATCACCTGCCACCAAATCTCCACTCGCATCAACAAGCGCCCGCCGGATCCCATAGCTGCGCATCACTTCCAGTGCCTCATCGGCCGCACGCCCTTTGGCGATCCCGCCCAGGTCCAGACGCATTCCTGGTCGCAGTAATTCGACTGTCTGGCATTCACGGTTCAGGCGGATCATCTTGTATCCGACGAGCGACATTGCGGATGCGAGAGCTTCCTTCTCTGGCAGCAGTTTTCGACGTCGGGCACGTCTCCAAAGCTTCGTCAAGGGGCCGACCGTGATGTCGAAGGCTCCGTTGCTCTCACGGCTCAGACGCAGGCTCTCGTCAATGACGGGCAGCAAATCGTCACTGATTTGTACCGGACGACCGGGCTCTGAGTTTTCGCACAACTGACGCAGTTCACTGTCCGCCGTGTAGTCCGAGTAGACGTGATTTAACTCCTGAATTCTCTCGAATGCGGCCTTCGCAGCGTTGTTTGCGACTTCAGAATCGCAGGCGTACAATGAAATCCTGAAATCCACGCCCATTTCGATTTGTTCGAACTCGAACCGTTTCAATGAGTCGGCGGTATCTTCCGCTCGAACCGGAGCAACGGCCAGAAGCATGGCCAGTGAGTAGGCTGTGGCAACTTTTGCCATTTTTCGAAGTCTCCGATTTGCTGAAATCGTCGTACCTTACTGCATCGTATCGGATTACGACGTCAAACTGGCTTACTTCCTCTTCCCCAGAGTTGTCCCATGCGATCCCGCCTTACTGCAACGCTCGCCTGCTTAAGCACGTCGGTGGGCCTGCTGCTCGTCCCGGCCACGCAATCGGTAATCGCCGGAGACAAGTCGGATTCGGCCGCCGAAATGAAGCCGTACACGCAGGAGATTCCTGGCGCCGATGTTTCGTTCGATCTGGTTCCGATTCCCGGTGGCGAGTTTCTTTTGGGCAGCCCCGCCGCTGAAGCCGACCGGAGGGACGATGAGGGGCCCCAGGTGAAGGTCCGGATCGACCCGTTCTGGATGGGAAAATACGAAGTCACCTGGGAAGAATATGATATCTGGAGCTTCCGACTGGACATCCAGCGTCGCAAGCTACTTGGCACCAAGGCCACGGACCGTGATCCCGTGGCTGATGCCGTCACACGACCGACGGCTCCGTACACGGATATGACATTCGGCATGGGGCACGATGGATACCCCGCGATCTGCATGACACAGCACGGAGCGAAGATGTACTGCCGGTGGCTCAGCGAGAAGACCGGAAATTACTATCGTCTGCCGACGGAAGCCGAATGGGAATATGCCTGCCGGGCGGGCACAACGACGGCTTATTCATTCGGTGACGATCCGAGCAAACTCGATGAATACGGTTGGCATTACGACAACAGTGACGAGCAGTATCAGAAAGGCGGCCAGAAAAAGCCTAACCCGTGGGGCCTTTACGATATGCACGGCAACGTGTCGGAATGGGTGCTCGACGGTTATTCCGAAGGCTTCTACGCCACGCTCGCCAAAACTGACTCGGTTGTGTCTCCCCTCAATGTCCCCAAAGGCATGTACCCACGAATCGTAAGAGGTGGGTCATGGGACGACGATCCGGATGGACTCCGCAGCGCTGCTCGAGTCTCGTCGAATGAAGAGTGGAAAATTCAAGACCCGCAAATCCCAAAGAGCATCTGGTATCACACTGACGCTCTGCACGTAGGCTTTCGGATCGTTCGCCCAGTCAAGGTTGCGACCGAAGGCGAACGTGTGAAACTGAAGCTTGATCCGGAGCCGGAGATTGCCAAAGAGGGCCGCGCGGGCTGAAGCGAAAACGCGTTCAGCTCGAATAGTGACACAAACACATTTCACTGGTTTTCACTGACTGTAATCCTGTCTGGAGATTCTCGATGCCCGAACGTACCCCATCCCCCTCACGTCGTGACTTTCTGAAGACCTCGTCAGCCGTTGCCGGAGCTGGTGCCCTGGCAAGTCTCGCTCTGCCGCATGGGGCATACGCGGGCAATGATGAAACCATCAAAGTTGGACTGATCGGATGCGGCGGACGTGGAACAGGTGCCGCCACGCAGGCGCTCAGTACAGCCGGGCCGGTCAAGCTCGTCGCCATGGCGGACGCGTTCGAGGATCAGCTTGAGAACAGTCTCAAGCGAATTACCGGTGCACTCAAGTCGAAAGCGGACGAACGAGTTGGTGTCGAACACAAGTTCGTCGGCTTCGATGCCTACAAGCAGATGATGGCCAGTGATGTCGATCTGGTCATCCTGGCGACCCCACCGGGATTTCGCCCGATTCACGTGGAGGCCGCAGTGGCCGCTGGCAAGCACGTGTTCATGGAAAAACCTGTTGCCACCGACGGACCGGGAATCCGCAAGGTTCTCGACGCAGTCGCGGTAGCGAAAGAAAAAGACCTGAAGATTGGTGTTGGCCTCCAGCGGCATCACCAGAACACGTATCGCGCCACGCTTGAGAAGATCTGGGACGGAGCAATCGGCGATGTCGTTGCCCTTCGTACCTACTGGAATAGCGGGGGGGTGTGGGATCCGCGGCGGACCCGCGAGCAGGTTTCCGGCGAAATGGAGTACCAGATGCGTAACTGGTACTACTACACATGGTTGTGTGGTGACCACATCTGCGAACAACACATCCACAATCTCGATGTCGGCAACTGGGTCAAGCAGGGATTCCCGGTTGAATGTCAGGGGATGGGTGGACGTCAGGTTCGGACCGATAAGAAGTACGGCGAGATCTTCGATCACTTCGCCGTCGAGTACACGTACGAGGACGGCACGAAGATGTTCAGTCAGTGCCGCCACATCAGGAACTGCGCAAATAGCGTCAGTGAGCACGCCCACGGTTCAAAGGGCACCGCCAATATCGGCGGCGCTACCATCGACGCAGGTGGGGAGCAGTGGAAGTACGATGGTCCGAAGAACAACCCGTACCAGACAGAGCACGACGATCTGTTTGCAGCCATCCGAAGCGGCACACCCTACAACGAAGGTGAATACGGTGCTCACAGCACGCTCACCGCAATCATGGGCCGCATGGCTGTTTACTCTGGTAAGACGGTCAAGTGGGATGCCGCATTGAATTCGACCATCGATCTGATGCCCGAGAAATACTCCTGGGACGCGATGCCCAAAATCCTTCCGAAGGACGACGGCAGTTATCCGATCGCCATTCCGGGTTTGAGTAAGACTGTCTGACCTTAGTGCCACGAAGTAACGGGTCTGATTCACAACGGCCTGCCAGACTCCGCTTCGGCAGGCCGTTTGTGGTACCCGTCGTTTGCAGTAACCGTTGTTCGTAGTAACCGCATTCATGCGGTTCGTCGGCTCACACGTCCCGAACATTCCAGCGCAGCCGGACAAGTCCGGCTACTACGAACAGCAAGCAGCCAACCGGTATGATCGTTATCACAAACGACATTATTGATTATCACCAGTTGACCGAAGACGTTCGGAGTCCGGACGCGGGCGCAGTCGTGCTGTTTCTTGGCACGGTTCGTGAAATGACGCACGGACGCCAGACCGTGGCGCTCGATTACGAGGCCTTCCCGGAAATGGCGCAAGCCCGCATGGAGCAACTGGAGTCAGAGGCCAGAGAACAGTGGCCGGTTACGGAAGCCAGGATCGCTCACCGTCTTGGTCACTTGGAGCTTGGCGATATCAGCGTCGCTGTCGCGGTCAGTTGTCCGCATCGCAAGGATGCGTTCGAAGCCGGGCGATTCCTGATCGATCGGCTTAAGGAAGAAGTTCCGATTTGGAAAAAGGAGAACTGGGTAGACGGTTCAACGGAGTGGGTCCATCCAGGTACCGGTGAGCCAATCGCGTCAGTCCCCACTCCCAGCGTCGTTGACACGATCAACGATCCACAGTCTTGAGACTGAGTCCACAATGACCAGCCAACTTATCGACAGTTTCGGCCGCACGCACAATAACCTGCGAATCAGCGTCACGGACCGCTGCAACATTCGCTGTTTCTATTGCATGCCTGCCGAGAACGTGCAGTTCATGAACCGCACGGAGTTACTCACCTTCGAAGAGATCGAACATTTCGTTCGTCTGGTCGTTCCCCTGGGCGTCAACAAGATTCGTCTGACCGGAGGCGAACCGCTTGTGCGTCGCGATCTCGATCAGTTGGTCGGCAGAATCGCGTCGATCCCCGGCATCTCGGACATTGGTATGACGACGAACGGAATCCTGTTCGGCGAACAGGCGCAGAAGCTGTACGACGCGGGGCTGCGTCGAGTGAACATCAGCCTCGACGCATTGGACCCGGTAAAGTTCAAGGAGGTCACTCGACGCGAGGGTTACGAGAAAGTGGTCGAGAGCATCCACATTGCGAAGGCTGTCGGTTTCGATCCTGTCAAAATCAACGCGGTTTCCATCCGAGGACTGACCGAAGATCAGATCGTTCCGTTTGCCGAATTCGCACGTGAAACCGGTGTTGAAGTCCGGTTCATCGAGTTCATGCCGCTGGATGCCGACAACGCCTGGGAGCGCAATCAGGTTCTGTTCGCGTCCGAGATCATCGAACGGCTCTCCACGGAAATCATGCCGCTAAAGCCGGTTGGCCAGCAAGACCCGAGTGCTCCGGCGACGGACTACGTTTTCGAAGACGGCGTCGGTCGTGTCGGGTTCATCGCTTCGGTCAGCCAGCCATTCTGTATGAGTTGCAATCGCTTCCGGATCACCGCCGACGGCAAGCTGAGGAATTGCCTGTTCAGTCTGGACGAAACCGACATTAAGAGCCTGATTCGGTCGCCCGGAGAGTCGGCTGACGTTGACCAGCAAATCGTCAATGCGGTGATGAGTTCCGTGGCCGCTAAGAAAGTCGGACACGAAATCAACTCAGCTCAATTCGTCCAGCCAGACCGGCCCATGTATTCCATCGGCGGCTGACGGCCAGCTCACGCAGGTCACGCTGAATTCAGCTCTGTCACGTAAAAAAGGCCCGGCATTCGCTCCATCGAATGCCGGGCCTTCTTAAAGTTTGCCTCGTCAACAGAATTGGTGGGCGAGATCGTGTTCTGGAAGGCGGGCGAGTTCGTGATATAGCACGGTTTCGTAGACTTTATTAGTGCGGAAACCGTATGACTTTCTGAGTGCCACTTTCGCT
>Ga0302123_10000378_pt1 | contig 36372 bp, 29 predicted proteins | sample CB21_321_MG_FD_203109 | JGI IMG/M metagenome (GOLD analysis project Ga0302123, IMG submission 203109) | Marine microbial communities from Western Arctic Ocean, Canada - CB21_32.1 | ecosystem: Environmental > Aquatic > Marine > Oceanic | place: Canada: Western Arctic Ocean | collected 2017-09-28 | reverse complement strand
GTCGGGGAGGAGCGTGTGGGGCTGGTGACCAGCGGCACCCGCACACCGTTCCTTGAGAAGGCCATCGGCTTGACCTATCTGCCTATCGCCGCGAGCGCTCCTGGGGCCGAGTGCGCCATTGAGATTCGTGGTCGTCGGGTGGGGGCCAGCGTCGTGCCGTTGCCGTTCTATAAACGTTCGAGAGGTTGACAAGGATGTATCCCAGCGACAGGCAATACACCAAGGAACACGAGTGGATCTCGGTGTCCGGGACAACGGCGCGGGTCGGCATTACCGACTACGCGCAGCAACAACTCGGCGACGTCGTCTTCGTCGAGCTGCCGGACGTTGGGCAGACCTTTGACCAGGGCGGACAATTCGGTTCGATCGAGTCGGTCAAGGCGGTGTCGGACCTGTATTGTCCGATGGCGGGAACGGTGGTCGAGGTGAACACCACGCTCGTCGATCGCCCCGAAACCGTGAATGCTGATGCGCATGGCGTGTGGATCATTGCGATTGAGCTGTCAAGCCCAGACCAGGCGGCCGGTCTGATCGACGCGGCGGCCTACACCGAGTTGGTGTCGTAGTGTCGGTGAATCGGGCTGACCGGTTTGTCGACCGGCACATCGGACCACGGACCGGCGACATCGAGGCGATGGTGGCGGCGGTCGGCGCCACGTCGCTCGATGCGCTGATCGACGAAGCGGTGCCATCGGACATCCGGATCGACACGCCGCTTGATGTGCCCGGTCCGGAGACCGAAGCCGAGTTTCTCGCTCGCGTGCGTCGGGTTGGTCGACGGAATCGGCCTGGGCGCGCCCTGATCGGCCTTGGCTACTATGGCTGCAATACGCCGAGCGTGATCCTGCGAAACGTCTTCGAGAACCCCGGGTGGTACACGCCGTACACTCCCTATCAGGCGGAGGTGGCGCAGGGCCGGCTAGAGGCGTTGTTCAATTTTCAGACCACGGTCGCCGATCTGACCGGGATGGCGATCGCCAACGCGTCACTGCTCGACGAGGCGACCGCGGCGGCCGAAGCGGCGGCGATGCTGCATCGCCTGCGGGCGCGCACGGCGCCCGGCGCCAACCGCTTGCTGGTTTCCAGCGGCTGTTTCCCGCAGACGATCGACGTCGTGTCCGGACGCATGTCCCCACTCGGTATCGAGATCGAGGTCGGGGACCCGGCGACGATGCGATTGGACGACGGGGTCTTCGGCGTGCTGCTCCAGTATCCGGCGGAGGATGGTGCGGTCATGCCGATCGGCGAGCTGGTCGACCGCGTCCACGCGGCTGGCGCACTGGTGGCGGTGTGCAGCGATCTGCTCGCTCTGACGCTGTTGACCTCGCCGGGCGAGCTTGGTGCCGACGTGGTCGTCGGGAACTCGCAACGGTTCGGCGTGCCGATGGGCTACGGGGGACCGCACGCCGCCTTTTTCGCGACACGGGAAGAGTTCGTCAGACAGACGCCTGGGCGAATCATCGGTTTGTCGATCGACCGCCATGGCAATCCCGCCTACAGGATGTCGCTGCAGACCCGCGAGCAGCACATTCGTCGAGAGCGAGCCACCTCGAATATCTGCACGGCGCAGGCGCTGCTGGCCAACATGGCCGGGTTCTATGCCATCTATCACGGCGCTGACGGTCTGCGCGGAATCGCATGGCGCGTGCACGGGTTGGCACGGCGGCTTGCCGAGGGGGTGCGCAGGCTGGGGATCCTGCCGGTGCACACGCACTTCTTCGACACACTCCGGTTGCGCCTGCTGCCGGCGGTGGTCGCCCGGCTCCGGAACGACGCGACCGTCGCCGGACTCCACTTTCGGTATGTGGATGATGCCACGGTCGGGATTGCGCTCGACGAAACGACGAACGGCGCGGACGTCGCCGAGATCCTCTCGGTGTTCGCTGGTGCGATGGACCGCCCGACCCCGACTGTCGACACGAGTGTTCCCGAGACGACCCCGAATTGGCCGGATGGGCTGGTCCGGCGGTCGGCGTTTCTCACGCACCCGGTTTTTGACCGGTATCGGTCCGAGACGCAGATGATGCGGTATCTCAAGCGGCTGGAGCGGCAGGACGTCGGGCTCGACACGTCCATGATTCCCCTCGGTTCCTGCACGATGAAGCTGACGGCCGCCTCCGAGATCCGTCCAGTCAGTTGGCCCGAATTCGCCGAGCTGCACCCCTTTGTGCCGCGTGAGCTGGCGGATGGCTATCAGGAGCTGTTTCGGGAACTGGAGGCATCGTTGTGTGCGATCACGGGGCTCTCGGCCGTGTCACTGCAACCGAATTCAGGCGCGCAGGGTGAATTCGCCGGGCTCATGGTCATCCGGGCCTATCAGCGCGATCAAGGTGATGACCGCCGTGAAGTGGTTCTGATTCCCGCGTCCGCGCACGGGACGAACCCGGCAAGCGCCGCGATGGCAGGGATGCGTGTCGTGATCGTGGCCTGCGATGAGCGGGGCAACGTCGATCTCGACGACCTGCGCGCCAAGGTTCAGACGCATCGGGACGCGCTGTGCGCGTTGATGGTGACCTACCCGTCGACGCATGGGGTCTTCGAAGACGCCATTCGCGAGATCTGCGAGGTCGTGCACCTCCAAGGCGGACAGGTCTACATGGATGGCGCCAACATGAACGCGCAGGTGGGGGTGACCAGTCCCGCGTCGATCGGGGCCGACGTCTGTCATATCAACCTGCACAAGACATTCGCGATTCCGCACGGTGGCGGAGGCCCGGGCATGGGACCGATCGCCGTGGCGGCTCATCTCGCGCCGTATTTGCCTGGTCACCCGGTGGTGCCGGTCGGCGGCGCCAGGGCGATCCCGGCGGTCGCGGCGGCGCCGTGGGGCAGCGCCAGCATCCTGCTCATCTCGCACGGCTACATGCGGATGCTGGGAGGCGAAGGCATGCGTCGGGCGACCGAAGTGGCGATGCTCAGTGCGAACTACCTCAAGGCCCGGCTCGCGTCGCACTACGACGTGCTGTACACCCGCGCCAACGGGCGGGTGGCGCACGAGGTTATCTTCGACCTCCGCGCGTTCAAGCCCCATGGGATCACCGAGCTCGATGTCGCCAAGCGTCTGATGGACTATGGGTTTCACGCACCGACCGTGTCGTTCCCGGTCCCGGGCACGATGATGGTCGAGCCCACCGAGAGCGAGCCCCGGGACGAGCTGGACCGGTTCTGCGAGGCGCTGATCGCCATTCGCGGCGAGATCCAGGCGGTGATCGACGGCACCGCCGATGCGGAGGACAACGTGCTGAAGAACGCGCCGCATATCGTCACAGAGGCGACCGCCGACACCTGGTCGCATCCGTACAGCCGGCGGCAGGCGGTCTATCCCACACCGTTCGTGCGGGCAAACAAGGTCTGGCCGACGGTCGGGCGGATCAACGACGCGCACGGCGACCGGAATCTGATTTGCAGTTGTCCGCCCGTCGAGGCATACGACGGGTAGGACGCCACTAGCCGGGTGCCAGTGTACGGGTCAAGAGGTCAGCCCGGTCTCGGAAACGGCTCAGCAGGCGCGACGCAATCGGCCCAGGCCGTCCAGAGCCGACCGGCCGTGTGTCGACACGCACGACCGGAATCATCTCGCGGGTGGTGCTGGTGATGAACAGCTCGTCGACCTGCGCCAGGTCCGCATGGCGCAAGACCGCTTCACGGACCGGCACGCCTAGCTCGGCACCGACCTCGAACAGGAAGTTCCGTGTGACCCCATCGAGAAGGCCGGCATCGCGTGGTGGCGTCAGCACGACTCCGTCCCGTACGGCGAACAGGTTCGACTGCGAGCATTCGGTGAGCTCGCCGCGGTGATTCAGCAGGATGGCTTCGTAGGCTCCCTGGCGAATCGCCTCCTGCATGGCGAGAACGTTGTTCAGGAGGTTGTTGGATTTAATGCTGGGGTCCACGCTGCGGGGATGATTCCGTAGCACGCGTGCGACCACCACCGAGACGCCGTCGCGCAGTATCGCGTCCGGGATACGTCTGTGGGGGAGCGCGATGATGACGATGGTGGGGCGTGGACAGGCGGCCGGGTCGTAGGTCAGCTCGCCGACGCCGCGCGTGACGACTATCCGAAGGGTCACGTCGCCGTCAGGGTTAACCCCGCGCATCGTGTTCCGGATGCGGGTCTCGAGGTCGGCGTCGGTCGGCGGCACCTCGAGCGTGAGACGGTCCGCTGAGGCGCGGAGTCGGGCGAGATGCCGGTCGAGTAGGAAGGGCTGGCGATTGTAGGTGCGCAGCGTCTCATACACGCCGTCACCGTAGAGGAACCCGTGGTCGAATACCGAGATGACCGCCTGGTCGCCATCGGTGACGACGCCGTTTACGTTAACCGTTGCCTGCATGTACTCTTGAGCAGCCCTTCGTGTCCGGGCGCAGCCTCCTGTGCTAGTGTCCCATACAAGGGGAGATGTTTGGCCCCGCACCCATGCGTGTCCTGACCACCGCCCAAATGCGAGACGCCGATCGTCGCACGATCGACGAGGTCGGAATTCCGTCCGCCGTGTTGATGGAGAACGCCGGCCGCGAGGTGGTGGCTGCCATGAAGCGCCATCTGCGGGCGCTGGGTGACCAGCGTGTGGCGGTCGTCTGCGGCAAGGGACAGAACGGTGGCGACGGGTTCGTAGTGGCGCGTGTGCTCGCGGCCGGCGGCGTGGCCACGCAGGTCTATCTGCTGGTACCGGCATCCGAGGTCGAGGGGGATGCCCGGGTCAACCTGTCGGCGCTGGAGGCAGTCGGGGTGCCCGTGGTCGACGTTGCGGAGCCTGGCGCGTGGGCGGTGCAGCTGGCGGAGATCACTGCCAGCGATGTGGTCGTGGACGCGCTCTTCGGGACCGGACTGACGCGACCGCTCGAAGGACGCTGGCGGACAGTGGTGGAGGATCTCAACGCGTCAGGGGTGCCGATCGTGTCGATCGACCTGCCGTCCGGTATATCGGCCGACACCACCAGCCTGATCGGCGCGACAATCGAGGCCACCCTGACCGTCACACTCGGCGCGCCGAAGTTGCCGTTGCTGGTGTCACCAGGCGCGACGCAGGCCGGCGAAGTGGTGGTCGCCGACATTGGGATTCCGGAGGTGGTGGTCCGGGCCCTTGAGGGGCCGCGTGTCGAGGTGCTGACTCGCGAGTGGGCACGGGATCGGGTTGTGCCAAGACCGGACGACATCCACAAGGGCGATTGCGGTCGTGTGCTGATCGTGGGCGGGTCGACGGGTAAGACCGGCGCGGCGCACCTGGCGGCGCTCGGGGCGCTGCGGTCCGGGGCCGGGCTGGTGACTGTGGCGACGCCGCGGGTCTGCCAGTCCGTGGTCAGCGCGCTGATGCCCGAGTATATGACCCTCGGGCTCGACGATACGGCGGACGGGATGGCGTCCGCCGAGGCGATCGACACGGTGCTGGCCGAGCGGTGCGATGTGCTTGTGGTCGGACCAGGTCTCGGGCAGGCAGCGGGCGTCCGGGCGCTGGTCCGCGCGCTTGTGGAGCGGGCGACGGTGCCGCTGGTGCTCGACGCCGATGGCCTGAACGCGTTCGCCGGCGACGCCACGGGCCTGGTGGGGCGTGGCGGACGCGATCTGATCATCACGCCGCATCCGGGGGAGATGGCTCGGCTGATCGGTACCACGATTGACCACGTAGAGACACACCGGGTCGCGGTGGCACGGGAGCTGGCGACGACGCGCGAGCTGTATGTGGTGCTGAAGGGGGCGCGCACGGTCGTGGCCACGCCAACAGGTGCGGTGCTGATCAACGTGACCGGCAACCCTGGCATGGCGACGGCCGGGACGGGTGACGTGCTCGCCGGGGTCGTGGCTGCCTGGCTGGCGCAGTTACTCGATGCCGAGGCGGCCTGTGCGGTGGGGGTGTTTCTGCACGGCTTGGCCGGGGACCTCGCTGCGGCCGAACAGGGCGAGGAGGGGCTCATCGCGAGCGATCTCGCGAACCACCTGGGTCCTGCGGTGCTGGCCTTGCACGAGGGGGTGCAGGGAACGATGTCCCCTCGTTTCTCCGGCACAGCAGTGGGGCCGCGGAAGATGCTGCCGAGTGACTGAACGCTATCTGACGTATTCCGAGCACGAGACGGCCGGGGTTGCCGCGAAACTGGCGGCACGGTTAGCCCCAGGCACCGTCGTGCTGCTCTATGGAGAGCTGGGTGCTGGGAAGACCACCTTCGTGCGTGGTTTCGTGGAGGGTGTCGGAATTGCCCCAGACGAGGTCAGCAGCCCCACGTTCACCTTGATTCAGCCGTATGGCGGTGACGGGCGCGTGTGTCACGTGGACCTGTATCGGGTGAGGCCAGATGAGGTCGAGGATCTGGGCTTGGAGGAGCTCCCAGAGCGTGGCGCGCTGGTCTGCATCGAGTGGGCCGACCGGCTGCCGTGGTCGGTGGCTGGGGCGGTGTCGGTCCGGATCACGGACCGTGGGAACGACACGCGGGAACTGGCGATTGAGGGACCGACCGGCCAGGTCGTGTCCGGCGGCCGAGCCGCTCAGAGTCACTCGGAGCGATAGTTGGGGGCCTCTTTCGTAATCACGACGTCGTGCACGTGGCTCTCGCGCATGCCGGCCGCCGTGATGCGGACGAGCCGTGCGTTCTGCTGCAGCTCTGGGACCGTGGCGCACCCGCAGTAGCCCATCCCCGCACGGAGTCCGCCGACCAGCTGGTGAATCATTGCGCCTATTTTTCCCTTGTGTGGGACGCGGGCCTCGATGCCCTCCGGGACCAGCTTCTGATTCGCTTCGGTCGGGCTGGCCAGATCGACCTCCTCCTGAAAATACCGGTCTCGGCTCCCGGCACGCATCGCAGCGATCGAACCCATTCCGCGGTATTCCTTGAAGCTGCGGCCCTGAAACAGGATCAGCTCGCCTGGGCTCTCGTCCGTGCCGGCAAAGATGCTGCCGATCATCACGGTGTCTGCCCCGACCGCCAACGCCTTGGTGATATCGCCCGAATAGCGCACGCCCCCGTCGGCGATGATCGGGACCCCGTGCCGATTGGCGGCCTGTGCGCATTCGGCGATCGCCGAGATCATCGGCATCCCGATCCCGGCGATGATCCGCGTGGTGCAGATGGATCCAGAGCCGATGCCGACCTTCACGCCGTCGACGCCAAGTCCGATCAGGGCCTCTGTGCCCTCGGCGGTCGCGACGTTGCCGGCGATGAGATCGACATTCGGGAAGTGCTGGCGAATTCGCTGCACCATGGTCATGACCCCCTGCGAATGTCCATGCGCCGTATCGACGACGAGGACGTCTGCGCCGGCGGCGACCAGCGCCTCGGCCCGCTCCAGGGTGTCCTTGGCGATCCCGACTGCGCCGCCAACACGTAGGCGGCCGAGCTCGTCCTTGGACGCGGTCGGGTAGGTAATCACCTTCTGGATGTCCTTGACGGTGATGAGCCCCTTCAGCATGAAGTTCTGGTCGACGACCAGCAGCTTTTCGACGCGGTGGGTGTGCAGGATCGTCCGTGCTTCCTGTAGCGTCGTGCCCACTGGCACCGTGATCAGCTTGTCGCGGGTCATCACGTCGCCGATCGTTCGGTTGAGGTTTCCTTCGAACCGGAGGTCGCGGTTCGTGAGGATGCCGACCAGCTTGCCCTCTGTGCTGCCGTCTTCGGTGATCGGGACACCCGAGATTCGGTACTTCTGCATGAGCGCGAGCGCTTCGGAGATTAGGCCGGTGGGGGAGAGGGTGATCGGGTTGACGATCATCCCGCTCTCGGACCGCTTCACGCGATCGATCTCCGACGCTTGGTCTTCGATGGACTGGTTCTTGTGTACCACTCCCATCCCGCCCAGCTGTGCCATCGCTATCGCTAGACGCGATTCGGTGACGGTGTCCATCGCGGCGCTTATGATCGGGGCGTTGAGCGTGATGTTGCGGGTGAGTTGTGTTGATACGTTGACGTCGCTCGGCAGGATCGCCGAGTGGCGTGGCACGAGCAGCACGTCGTCGAATGTCAGCGCGACCACGATGTCGGTTGCGCTGAAGCGGGTGGCCGTCGTCTCGGTGTCCAGTTTCATCTCAGGCCCCATGGCATTTCTTGTACTTCTTCCCGCTGCCGCACGGACACGGGTCGTTGCGGCCCGTTTTTGGGCTGTCGCGTCGCATGGTGCGCACCGCTGCGTCGTCGCCCCCGGTGCGCGCCGGCTGGGGGCGCCCGCCCGAGGCCGGGGGGGGCGCGAAGCCCGAAGCGCCGGCGCCGGGGTCGTTGAGAGTCAACGGCGCGCGCTGGCGGAGAGCCGGTTGGCCGACCGCTGCACCGCTGCCCTGTTGAACCGGTCGCAGGCGCCACAGGTAGCGGACCATCTCGCTATCGATCCGTTCCTTCATCGCCTGGAAGAGTTGGAAGCTCTCACGTTTGTACTCGACGAGCGGGTCTTTCTGGGCATAGCCCCGCAGCCCGATGCCTTCCTTCAGATGATCGAGGCTATATAGATGGTCTTTCCACTGGGTGTCGACGATTTGCAGCATCACGTCCCGCTCGACGCGGCGGAGTATCTCCGTCTCCACCGCCTGCTCTTTCTCCTCGTAGCGGGTCTTGACCGCGGACCACAGGGCGTCGTGCATCTCGTCCGGGTTGCTGTCGTGGAGGTCGAGCGCGCCAAGCACGTCGGCGGGGAGACCGGCCAGTTCGCCGACTGCCTGCTTGAGGGTGTCGACGTCCCAGTCCTCCGGGTCGATCTCGCGCCCGCAGCTGGCTTCCACCGCCTGGTCAACGAGGTCTTCAGCCAGGGTCATCAGATACTGGCGACTATCGATGAGGTCGTCGTCCCAGTGGAGGTGCCCGTCGAGCATCTCGCGCCGCAGCGTGTAGACATTTTCACGCTGCTTGTTCATCACATCGTCATACTCGAGTAGATGCTTGCGCATCGAGAAGTTCTGTGCCTCGACCTGTTTCTGCGCCCGCTCGATCGCCTTAGTTACCATGCGGTGCTCGATCGGCACCCCTTCCTCCATGCCCAGCCGCTCCATCAGCCCGGAGATCCGTTCTGACCCAAAGATGCGCATCAGGTCGTCCTCGAGGGACAGATAGAACCGAGAGGATCCCGGGTCGCCTTGACGTCCCGAACGGCCACGGAGCTGGTTGTCGATGCGGCGCGACTCGTGCCGCTCGGTGCCGATGATGTGGAGCCCACCCGCCTCGATGACCCGGTCGTGCTCGACCACGGTTTGCGCCATGAATTGCGTGTTGATCCGGTCCCAGTCGGCACGGGGTACCCGGTAGAAATTGTCCAGGTGGAAGAAGTAAATGAACTCCGAGTCGTCGACGAACTTCGCCTCTTCCTGCGGCAGGCGCTCGGCCACCTCTTCGGCAAGGGACTGTTGTCGTGACATGAATTCGGCGTTGCCTCCGAGCAGGATGTCGGTGCCGCGCCCCGCCATGTTGGTCGCGATGGTCACCGTCCCGTATCGGCCCGCTTGCGCGACGATCTCCGCCTCCTGGGCGTGATATTTCGCGTTCAGTACGACGTGCTTCACGCCGCGGCGCTTGAGCAGGGCAGACAACCGCTCGGACTTCTCGATCGAGATGGTGCCGGCGAGGACGGGACGGCCGGACTCCTGGTTTTCGATAATGTCCTCTGCGATCGCCTCGTATTTCTCGCGCTCGGAGCGGTAGATGGAGTCCGCCTCTTCGAGCCGGAGTAGCTGACGATTGGGCGGGATGACCATCACGTCGAGCTTGTAGATCTTGTTGAATTCGGGCGCCTCCGTGTCGGCGGTGCCGGTCATGCCACACAGCTTGGTGTACTTCCGAAAGTAGTTCTGGAATGTGACGGTCGCGAGCGTCTGGTTTTCCCGTTCGATCTTGACCTTTTCCTTCGCCTCCACCGCCTGGTGCAGCCCATCGCTCCAGCGCCGCCCGGGCATGAGCCGGCCGGTGAACTCGTCGACAATGACTACCTGGCCGTCCTTGATCATGTACGCGACGTCGCGCTGGAACAGCGCATGCGCCCGGAGCCCCTGGTTGACGTGATGCAGCAGTGGCATGTTGGCCGGGTCGTAGAGGCCACCCGGGTTGAGGTGGTGAGCGAGCAACTTCTCAGCTTTCGCCATGCCGCTCTCGGTCAACGTGACGGTCTTGTGTTTTTCGTCCTTCAGGTAGTCGCCGGTAGTTTCGAGCGCCTCGCGGTCTTCCGATTTAACATCGCCCTGCGTGACCGCGCCAGGCGTGAGCTTGGGGATGATGCGATCGACCTCGCCGTACAGCTCTGTGGATTGTTCGGCCGGCCCCGAGATGATCAGCGGGGTTCGGGCTTCATCGATCAGGATACTGTCGACCTCGTCGACGATCGCGTAGTCGTGTCCGCGCTGGACGAAGTGCGATAGCTCGAACTTCATGTTGTCGCGCAGATAGTCGAAGCCGAATTCGTTGTTGGTGCCGTAGGTGATGTCGCACGTGTAGGCGGCCTGGCGCTCTTGGTCCCGGATGTCATGCTGAACCACCCCCACAGACATGCCGAGGAATCGGTATACCCGGCCCATCCACTCGGCATCGCGCCGGGCCAGGTAGTCGTTGACGGTGACGACGTGCACCCCGCCTCCGCCGAGGGCGTTCAGGTAGGCAGCCAGCGTGGCCACCAGGGTCTTGCCCTCGCCGGTCTTCATCTCGGCGATCTTGCCCTGGTGTAGCACCATGCCGCCGATCAGCTGCACGTCGAAGTGACGCATCTCGAGGACGCGCCGGCCCGCCTCACGCACTACGGCGAACGCGTCGGGGAGCAGATCGTCGAGCGACTCTCCCTGGTCGGCCCGTTCGCGCAGCGTGGTGGTGCGCCCTCGAAGGTCCTCGTCGCTGAGAGCCCGGAGCGCCGGCTCGCGGTCGTTGATCGTGGGGACCATCGGCTGCAGACGCTTGAGGTCGCGTTCGTTCTGCGTGCCGAAGACTTTTTTGAGAACGTTCTGCAGCATCAGTGGCGTGTCCCGTCCCACCGTGTCGCGGCGACGCTGGTAGGTCCCACGGGGGGCGGGGGCGTCCCGACGTGGGTACGACGCTGCGAGTGCGGGACGTATCGTGAGAAGAAACGGATCATCCGGAGAGTGACACTCTTTCGATTGTAGGAAAGGGGGCCGAACCCGTCAAGACGAGGGCGCGAGGGGAGCGGGACGGCGGGCTGACGCGGTGGCGTCAGTTTGCCGACTGCGACCGCGGTTCGGCGCCCAGTTGCAGTGGGTTCATCGCACGGCCGTTCACCCAGACCTCGTAGTGGACGTGGGAGCCGGTGGCGCGGCCGGTGTCGCCGGCGTAGCCGATGACGTCGCCGCGGCTGACCGTGGAGCCGACCGTGGCCTCGAACTTCGACAGGTGGCCGTATCGTGTGACCAGGCCGAAGCCGTGGTTGATTTTAATCAGATTGCCGAAGGCGCCGTTCCGTGCTGCCGACTCGATCGTGCCGTCTGCGGTAGCATAGACCGGCTGGCCGTATCCGGTTGAGATGTCGATGGCTCTGTGGAACGCGCGCTTGCCGGTGAACGGGTCCTGGCGGTACCCGTAGCCTCCCGAGATCCGGCCGTCCGTCGGCAAGTTAATCGGTGTGGCGGCGGCGAACGCCTGCTGGCGATCGACGCCGTCGCTGGCGTCGGTGAGCTGGACCTCAAGCGTGAGCAGCAGGTCGTCAAGCAGGTTGAACGTCTCGGTTGGCGAGCTCAGGGCCAACGAACGCAGCGCGGCGGCGTTCGGCGTGTCGGCAGCCGGCAGCCGGCCGATGGCGCGCCGAATTTGCGGGTCCACGATGGAGCTGTCCCGTAGCTCGCCGATCGCCAACTGCAGGGCCGCGATGCGGCCTGACAGCTCGGTGGTCGCGGAGCGATAGCGAGCGTTCTCGACCGCGAGGCTGGCACTGCGGAGCTGGAGTTGCTCGATCTGGGCAGTCATGCTCCGGGCAGACTGCATGGTCCACCCGATGGGCAGCGCCAGAAGGGCGGCGCAGAGCGCCAGGGTCGGTCGCACCGCCAAGGTGAAGCGATGCAGGACTCCAGTCGACCGGTCTGCGACAACGATTGAATAGCGCTTAGGTAGCATCCGCTTAAAGGGAGCGATTTCAAAAACCCAGGCAGTCTAGCATGGAAATAGTGTAAATCCCTAATGTAAATGGTGCAAATCCCTACAGGGAACTGCAAGGCGTGATCATGCGTTTGACATATTAGCGTACTCGGAAGTAGCCTCTGGGACCGTACGTGGGATTGCCGTCCAGTCTCAGGAATCGCGGGTGTGGTTGCACCCGGATGGCACTGGGACGCGGACTGCCGACATCGACAAGATCGATAACACCTGACGGAGGGGCTGCTGCATGGAAGCCATCATCGCCAAACTCAAGAGCCAGAAAGCCGCGCTGGTCGCGGAGGTGGGCCGTATCGACGCAGCGATTGCCGCGTTGTCCGGGGGCACGACACCGGTAAAGGTGGCCAAGAGCCGCAAGAAGGCCACCGGTCGGAAGCGACGCAAAATGACCGCCGCAGAGAAGCGAGCCGTGTCGGAGCGGATGAAGAAGTCCTGGGCCGAGCGAAAGAAGAAGGCCGCCAAAAAATAGGTGGCGCCCCTCTGGTTTCCTCTCCGCGCGCGCTGCCCCCCCCCAGGCCACGTGCGCCAGCCCAGCACAATCCGGACTACCAGGAAGGCCGTGGCGCGCACCCAGTGTCTTTACGTGCCGTCGAAGAACGCCTTCAGACGCCGGCTACGGGAGGGGTGCCGCAGTTTCCGTAGCGCCTTGACCTCGATCTGGCGGATCCGTTCGCGTGTGACCGCGAAGTTTTGCCCGACCTCCTCCAGTGTGTGCTCGCTTCCGTCGCCCACGCCGAACCGCATCTTAATGACCTTCTCCTCGCGTGGAGACAAGCTCCGTAACACGTTCTCGGTCTGTTCCTTGAGGTTGAGGTTAATCATGACGTCGGCCGGCGAGGCCTCCATGCGATCCTCGATGAAATCGCCGAGATGACTGTCTTCTTCCTCCCCGATCGGAGTTTCGAGCGAGATCGGCTGCTGGGCGACTTTGCGCACACTTTGCACCTTGGCCAGCGGGATGTCCATCCGCGTTGAGATTTCCTCCGATGTCGGTTCGCGGCCCAGTTCCTGCACGAGCGCGCGCGACGTCCGGATCACCTTGTTGATCATCTCGATCATGTGGACCGGGACCCGAATCGTCCGAGCCTGGTCGGCAATCGCGCGGGTGATCGCCTGGCGGATCCACCAAGTTGCGTAGGTCGAGAACTTGTAGCCGCGGCGATACTCGAACTTGTCGGTCGCACGCATCAACCCGATGTTTCCCTCCTGGATCAGGTCGAGGAACTGCAGTCCGCGGTTGGTGTATTTCTTCGCCATCGACACGACGAGGCGGAGGTTCGCTTCGACTAGCTCGGTCTTGGCGACCTCGGCCAGCCACTCGCCGCGCAGGATGGTGTGGAGCGTTCGCGCCAGTGCAGCCTCGGACAATGCCAGTTCCGTCGTCCGGCTCCGGAGCCGGGCTCGAAGCTCGCGCTGCCGCCGCGTGATGCGCCGCTTCTCGTCCTCTTTGATTCGCCGGTGGCTCTTGGGCTTCAACTGGCGGTCGAGTTGCTCGATTTCGCGCCGGCTCTGCTGCACGCCCTCGGTGATCTCCTTGACGCCGTCGATGAGTCTTCGTCTCACCGCCTCGGTAAAGTCGATGGTACGGATCAGCCGGGATAGCCTGACCTGGGCCCGCAGCAGATTTCGGTAATTGCGACGATAGCGCTTCTTCTCGCGCTTGGGGATCGTCCCGACCTTCTTCTCGCGGCGAACCACGTCCAGACGGGTTTTGCGGATTGTTTCGGACTGCACCATCAGCGCGCGGGCGCGGCGTTTACTCCGTTCCGCGGTGACCTCGTCGTCGTGAAAGACCACCAATTCCCGGATTGTGCGGTCGCCGCTCTTTAACTGTTCGCCCATTCGGACGACCGCAGTGGCGATGGTCGGTGTGCGGGAGATCGCCTTGATCACCAGCAGCTTTCCGCGCTCGATTCGCTTGGCGATTGCGACCTCGCCCTCGCGGGTCAGCAGGGGCACGGTCCCCATCTCACGTAAATACATGCGAACCGGATCGTTGGTCTTGTCGATCGCGCTCGGCGTCAGATCTAGCTCGACGTCGTCCGAGCCCTCCCCGCGGCGGTCGAGCAGCTTGCGCTCCAGGTACTTCTGTTCCGAGTCGACTACCTCGATCCCGGCGTTGCCGAAGGCGGTGAACAGATCGTCCAGATCTTCGGACTTCGTGATGTCGGGTGGGAGCAACTCGTTTACCTCGTCATAGAGCAGGAACCCCTTCTCCTTGCCGGTCTCGATGAGCTGCCGGACTTCATCGTGCTTTTCTTCGAGCGACAACAGCGTTCCTCCTCAGTGGGTCGTTCACCTGGTCCAGTTGCGTAACGCGCGGAGCCTGCCAGTGGTGCCGCCCGCAGCGGCGACAGCTGCAGGGCGAGCGGCACGCACGGCCCAAAACAGTCATCCTATGACAGCGGCACAGCTGATCTGTTGGTCGGGACTGCTAGTCGGACGAACGTCGTCGGTCAATGACTCCGAGGGCTCTACCGTCACCCTTCATTATGACCGATCCGGTCGAGATTGAGTCTAAGTGTGGTCGCAGGGCGATAGCGTTTACCTGACGGCGGAGCCGGCGCGCAGCAGATAGGCGAACGACAGAGCGTCGGAGCGGATGGTGTCGCGGGCGTGATGTGGGACCTACACGCGCTCCGGACGATCCATCGGCCACGGCATCACGGGCGGTCCAGGATGCACATCCGAGTCGGCCAACGGCGCGGCGGTTGGATTGAAGTGAAGGACAACCGTTCGGTGACTCTGGGCTTCCGTGATGTCTCGGCACGAAAGTCACGGACCCAGAGGCACACGTTGAGAAAGAGGCCCCCTACGGAGCAATGCCGTAGAGGGCCTGTCTTGTAGCACAACGACGCCGGCGACGTGTGACCGGTACCTATTCGTCGTTCGTCGCGCCCGTTCTCGCTTCCAGCTCCTCGAGGTATTCCTCTTTGGCCAGGCCGAACCAACTGATCCAGCCGAAGGCCATCTCGTCGATCGAACGGCTTTCGTCACCCGCCCAGTTCGTCGAGTCGATGTTGCCATGGTGCGCTTCGGTGTTGTCGTGGTAGCTGATGACATGCAGATTGGTTCCCGCCGGATAGATCGGCTGCACCTCATCTTCGTAGTTGCAGACAATATGCCAGTTGAGTAGTTGCAGACAATATGCCAGTTGAAGTCGAAGTTAACGCGGCTCATCATCTGTGCGCGAGACTGATCTCGCCGGGCCGCGGGACGGTGTCGCCGCCGACGAGCGCCACCGCGGAGCCGGTGTGGTGCGGGGCCCGGAAAGGCGGGGCGGTCAGCAGACTCGCGCCCGGTGGTAGGAGCCTGGCGACCGAGTGGATGGCGCCCTGCACGCGGTCGTGGCTCTCGCGCACGCTGGCATCCGGCAAGCCCACGATGGCCATCGCGGGTAGCCCACCGCCTGAGACGCCCACCTCGACACCGACCGGGTACGCCTCGACGCCGAACACCGCGGCCGTTCGCAGAATGGCCAACACGGGTCATCGCTGCTGCAAGTGGTCGGCCGCCATGGGCGCCTCGCGAAGACTGTCGCCAACAGGTGAGGTGTGGCGGAATTCACGATGGGGATGATGCAGGCGATCGCAAGAACGGCTACACCTCCACTGGAAGACGATGGGCTCACAGCCGGGATGGTCGAGACGTTCGGCGCGGAAGCTGCTAGCGGGGAAGATCGGCCTGGACGAAGACGCGGTGCTGGTTGCCGAGGTCACGTGCCGATGGGGTGATGATCGTCCGGTCGTCCACGATGATGTGCCGGCTCGCGTCCATCGCCTGACGCACGTCGTCCTCGCACACGAACTCGACGGGTGTGGCGACTGGTGCCGGTGTCGTCGCCGGTGGTGCCACCGGTGCGACGGGTGGAGTGACGGCGGCTCGAGCGCTCGGGTCTCGGGTCGTCGCGGCGGCGTCCTCTTGTGGCGTCGGTGCCCGTGACGCTATGCCGCGAGCCGAGAGGAACGTCTCGACCCGTCTGGCCAGGAGCCCCGCGTCGAGTCCGCCCGACACCAGTTTTGCCGGCGTGACGGGCAGCGGCGCCGTTGGGGCCGGAGCCGGTTCGAGGGACGCGACCCGGCTGACGGGACGCAGCTCATGAGCCAGGCGTTTGATGTTCAGCAGGTGTCGCGGTGTGATGTTGTCCGAGGTGATATTGCCGCCGTAGCCGCCGCATCCGAGCGTCATCGACGGGTCCAGTCCGGTCGTCATCCCGATCGACCCGAGCGTCGTTGGGGTGTTCACCAGGATTCGGAACGCCGGTTTGCGGAGACCGAATTCTAGAATGACCTGTTCGTCCTGGGAATGAATCGACATCGTGTGGCCCATGCCGCCGTAGCGCAGGATCGCTTTGCAGCGCTCACACGCGGCCTGCCAGTCGGCTACCACATAGAAGGACAGCACCGGGCACAGTTTTTCGATCGACAGCGGATATTCCCGCCCCACGCCGTCGAGCGGTGCAATCAACACGCGCGTGTCGGCTGGGACGACGAGCCCGACCCGTTCCGCTATCTCCAACGCCGTCTTGCCGACGAGCGCCGGGTGTGGGAGCCGTTCCGGCGTGACGAGCTCGGCCGCCAGCCGCGCTGTCTCGTCGGTGCTCAAGAAGTAGCCGCCGTGACGCTCGAACTCGCGCCGCACCTCGCCGGAGACCGACTCGTCCACGACCACGGAGTTTTCCGATGAGCACAGCAAGCCGTTGTCGAAGGTCTTACCGGTGATGATGTCGGCGACCGCTTTGGTCAGGTCGGCGGTGCGTTCGATGTAGGCCGGTGCATTGCCAGGGCCGACGCCGTAGGCAGGCTTCCCGGCGCTGTAGGCGGCTCGCACGAGGCTGAGCCCCCCCGTCGCGAGCACGACCGCCACCTCGCGGCAGCGCATCAATTCCTGGGTTCCCTCAAGCGTCACCGTGGTCATCCAGTTGATGGCGTTCGCCGGGGCACCCGCCTCCACGGCTGCCTCCCGCATGACCTCGGCCACCCGGCCAATCGACCGAACCGCCGATGGATGGGGGCTCAGGACGACGGCGCACCGTGCCTTCAGGCAGATCAGAATTTTGAAGATTGCCGTGGAGGTGGGATTTGTGGACGGGACGACGGCCGCGACCACGCCGAAGGGCTCGGCGATCTCAACCACGCGCTCGGCGTCGATCCGGCGAATGACGCCGACTGTGCGCATGGGCCGGATGAACTGATAAATCGTCTCCGCCGCGAACAGGTTCTTCCGGACCTTGTCCGCTTCGTTGCCGTAGCCGGTCTCCTCGACCGCCATGCGTGCGAATGGAATCGCCTCCTCGGCGGCGGCGGCGGCCACCGCGTCCACGATCCGGTCGACCTGGTCTTGGGTTAACTCGGCGAGAAGCGCCTGGGCGGCCTTTGCGCGACGCGCGCACGTGCGCGCGTCACGAATCGAGTCGAGGTCCCGGTCGGTCGATACGGCGGCGTCGGCCATGGCTGTCTAGCGTGGCAGCCCGTGAATTGGCGCTCAGGAGAACATCTGAGGCAGGGCCGGCACCCCGGTCTACTTTGCGTCGTTCACCCTGGGTAGGATCTTCTCGACCTCGCTGTGAGGACGCGGGATGACGTGCACTGAGACCAGCTCGCCTACGCGGCGCGCCGCGGCGGCGCCGGCGTCGGTGGCCGCCTTCACGGCGCCGACGTCGCCTCGCACGAAAACTGTTACATACCCGGCGCCGATGTACTCTTTGCCGGCCAGCAGCACGTTGGCCGCCTTCACCATGGCGTCGGCGGCTTCAATCGAGCCGACGAGGCCCTTGGTCTCTATCATGCCGAGTGCTTCCAGAGTCATCACATGCTCCGAGGTTGTTCTGTCGATACGAGTGGCCCGATCCGCGGCGTTGACGGGGACCGCATGTCCGTCCGGTTAGCGACCCTCAGATGGTCTCGCCAGGCCGAGAAGGAGCAGCGGTAAAAAGGTAACACATTGCAGAACCTGCAGCAACTACGCTAGGATACGCCGTTGTCGCGTTATGCTCCCTGTCGCCGCCCACATCACCGTCCGTAACGCGTTACTGGTCTGCTGTGTGACGTTGTCGCTCGGCGCCATGGGCTGCGGGCAGACAGGCCCGGCCTCGCCCATCGCCACACCGGCCGTCGGGCTGAATCGGACGCGTGTTCCGCTGGGCGGCCCGTTGGAAATGACCTACCGGTTCACCGTGGCCGAGGATGCACCCGAGTTGACCGACGACTACCGCGTGTTCGTGCATTTTCTCGACGTCGACGGCCAGGTGATGTTCTCTGACGACCATCAGCCGGCGACCCCGGCCTCGAGTTGGAGGCCGGGTCAGGTCATCAACTACTCGCGTCGGACCATCGTGCCGGTGTATCCCTACATCGGAGAGGTCACGGTGGCGATTGGCCTCTACTCACGCGTCATGGGCGATCGGCTGCCGCTGGCCGGCGACCACCTGGGTCAGCGAGAGTACCGGGTCGCCACTATGGAGATGGCGCCACAGTCAGAGAGTGGGTTCCTCTTTTTCGAGGACGGATGGCATGAGGTCGAGTCGGTGCCAGAGCAGCCCGAGCGCGAGTGGCAGTGGACCACGGATCGGGCGACCATCTCGTTCCGGAACCCCCGGGCCGATTCGACGCTGTATCTCGAGGTGGAGGGGCGTCCGGAGTTGCTCGACGCCCCGCAGATATTGACATTGGCGATCGATGACACTGTGATCCAAACGCTCGAGATGGTGCCGACGAAGCCTAACTTCCACATTATTTCTATTCCCGCAGCCAGTTTCGGGGCCGACGATGCCGTGATGTTGACCCTGAACGTCGATCAGATATTCGTGCCGGCACTCGTGACCGAAGGCGAGAATTCAGACGACCGGGAACTTGGGGTTCAGGTCTTTTACGCCTTCCTGGAGCAGAAGTAGGTCGCGCCTGTGGCTTGACGCCTGACGCCCGCGTAGCTGGGGAGGGCGGCTAGCTGCTATCGCCGCGCACGGAGACAGCCGAAAGAGAGGCGATGGGACCGTTACGTCGCCGTCAGTGGCGATTGTCAGGGCTAGTACGTGGCGGTCGGCTTTTGCGGGGGCGATTCCGCCCGTGCTACCCTCAAAGCATGGTGTCTGCGACGCGAGCCGCCCGCTGGGCCCTCCTGGTCTCGTTCCTCGTCGTCCGACCGGCCGCCGCTCCGGCGTCGGCGGAACTCGTGCTGCTGACTACCGGAGGCACGCTTGCGATCAGCGGTCACGAGTTCGAAGGTGATCGGGTGGTGCTCTATCTACCGAACGGAGGGGAGATCGTCTGCGATCGGTCGCTGATCGTGCGGATCGAGCCGGATGCGGCGCCGACTCCCCCGGTCCAGGTGGTGATAGAGGCGCCGCCGCCCGCTCGGCCCTTCGCCGAGATCATCGATGCCGTCTCGGTGCGCCACGGCGTGGACTCGGCTCTGGTTCATGCGCTCATCGAAGTAGAGTCGGCTTACCGCCCTTCGGCCCGATCGCCCATGGGCGCCATGGGGCTCATGCAATTGATGCCGGCCACGGCGAAGCGATACGCCCTCACCAACCCTTTCGACCCGCTGGCCAATATCGAGGCGGGGACCAGACATCTCCGGTTGCTGCTCGATCGCTACGACGACGATGTCGATTCGGCGCTGGCGGCCTACAACGCCGGGGATGGACCCGTGCGCAAGTTTGGCGGGGTGCCGCCCTATCCCGAGACCCGTAGCTACGTCGCGAAGATCCGCGAGCTGGTCGACGCTGCTCAGAACCAGTAGCGGCGCTCCAGCGTCTCTCCGAAGTCCAGCCCACGCGACCTTGCTGCATCCCGCCCGTGGGGGGCTTTGTGCGCCACCACTCGTCCGCTGGGGATCGACGGCGCCTTGGTATAATTCTTGTGTGACGCGAAGTCGATAATCTCATAGCTGACAAGGGCTTGTAGCCGTTCGTAGTGAGAGCCCGGTGCGTTGACGATGGAATTCAACTGCAGGCTCGGCACCGAGAGCGGGAAGGTGATCGAGGAGAACCATGTCGCCGAGAGCGAGTCCAAACTGCGCCAGGAGCTAGAGGCTAAGGGGATGTATGTCCTCTCGCTCAGCCGTCGAGGCGCGCTCGGCTGGCCCGGGTTTTCGCTTCCAAGGCGCCGTCGCATCAAGCCGCGTGAGTTCCTCGTATTCAACCAGGAGCTGGCCTCCCTGCTGCGGGCCGGGTTGCCGCTCGTGCAGTCGCTCGACATCCTGCGCCAGCGCGTGGACGACGCGAGCCTGAAGGTGGTTCTCGATGAAGTGCACGACCGGGTGCGCGCGGGCGCGTCGCTCTCCGAGGCATTCGAGGCGCAGGATGTGGTTTCTGGCATGTATACCGCCGCGCTGTTGGCCGGAGAGAAGAGCGGTGCGCTCGACGAGGTAATCCGACGGTATGTCGACTACGCGAAGGTGGTCGGTGCGGTGAAGAGTAAGACCGTGTCCGCGCTGGTCTACCCGCTTATTCTTCTGACCTTGTCGACCATTGTCGTGGCGATCATCGTGCTGCGCGTTGTGCCGGAGTTTGAGGGGTTCTACCAGGGATTCGGGGCAGAGCTGCCAATCGCGACACGGATGATCGTTGCCGTCTCCGGGTTTGTCCGTAGCTACATGCCGGTCCTCCTGCTGGGTGCCGCCGGGGCGGTCGTCACCGGCGTGTCCTGGCTGCGACGACCGGGTAGCCGGGCGCTGCTGGACAGACTGATCCTCCGGGTGCCGATGGTCGGCACGATCGCCGGGCGGTTTGCCACGTCGCAGCTTACGCGCACGCTGGCGACGTTGCTTGGCGGTGGGATTCCCCTCGTTAGCGCTCTCGCCGTTGCGTCGCGCTCGCTGGGAAACCGGTTCTTCGCCGCGCAGCTGACGGTGGTAGGCCAGCGGGTGCGCGAGGGAGAGTCGCTGGCGGCAGCGCTGGCCGAGCGCGGCGTGTTTCCGGCGGTCGCTCTCAAGATGGTCGAGGTCGGCGAGTCGACTGGAGCACTGCAGGAGATGCTCACGAACATCGCCGATTTCTTCGACGAGGAGATCGACACGCAACTCGGGCGGTTTGTCACGATCATCGAACCGGCGTTGCTTGTCATCATGGGCGTCGTCATCGCGGGGCTGCTCCTCGCGCTCTATATGCCGCTGCTGCAACTGGGCTCCGTATTGGCATGACACAGTCAGCGTCCTCGCCTCCTGACGGCACGGGTTCCGCGGCCGCCACCTCGACCACACAGGCCGACCTGTATGTCGGCGACGAGCCGAAGGTGGTCGACCACACCGCGGAGGTCGCCCGCGCGCGACAACTGGCCGAGCGGTATCGGTTGGAGTTTGTCGAGATGGAGACGTTCCGCATCGAGGCGGCGCTCTTTCGGTCAATCCCGGCTGATCTGATGCTGCGCTACGGCTTCGTCCCGAATCGCAAGGATGGCGAGACCCTGGTCATCGTGGTGTCCGATCCGACTGACCTACCGCGAATCGACGAGCTTGCGTTGCTGCTGAATACGCCGATCCGGGTCACGGTCGGGACGTCGTCGGCGATCGAGTCGATCCTCAAGAAGAGCGAGGGCTCGCAGCGGGTGCTCGACGAGGCGACTGAGAGCTTTGAGCTGCAGATCCTGCACGAGGATGAGAACACCGATGACAACCTTACGGTCGAGCGGCTCACGAGCGACATCAGTCCGGTGATTCGTCTTGTCGATTCGATGATCTACACGGCGCTCCAGCGTCGGGCGAGCGACATTCACGTCGAGACGCAGGACGATGCGGTGTACGTGAAGTACCGGATTGACGGCATCTTGCAGTCGGCGATGCGTCCGATTGACAAGCGTTTCCATAGCGCCATCCTGTCGCGCGTGAAAGTCATGTCGGAGCTCGATATTGCCGAGAAGCGCGTCCCGCAGGACGGACGCTTCAAGGTGCGGGTGCCGGGGAAGACGATCGATTTTCGCGTCTCCGTGATGCCGACGGTGCACGGTGAGGACGCGGTAATCCGGATTCTCGACAAGGAAACGATCAGTGAGCAGTTTCGGGAACTGCGGCTCGACATTCTCGGGTTCGCCGATTCGGAGCTGCGGCTCTTCCGTCGGGCGATTCAGGAACCCTACGGCATGGTGCTCGTGACCGGACCGACCGGTAGTGGTAAGACCACGACGCTGTACGCCGCGCTGTCTGAGATTCACACGCCGGAGGACAAAATCGTCACCATCGAGGATCCCGTCGAGTATCAGCTGCACGGCATCACGCAGATTCCGATCAACGAACGGAAGGGGCTGACATTCGCGCGGGGACTGCGATCGATCCTCCGGCACGACCCCGACAAGATCATGGTGGGGGAGATTCGCGATTCGGAGACGGCGCAGATTGCAATTCAGTCCGCGCTGACCGGGCACCTGGTGTTCACCACGGTGCACGCCAACAACGTCCTTGACGTTCTCGGGCGCTTCCTGAACATGGGCGTCGAGGCGTATCAGTTCGTCGCATCACTCAACTGCGTGATGGCACAGCGGCTGGTACGGATGGTCTGCGCCGAGTGCAGGCAACGGTGCGTGGTTACGGTTGACGCTTTACGCGATTCCGGGTTGGATCCGGGACTGGCCGAGGCGCACGAGTTCTTCGAAGGGGCCGGGTGCATCGAGTGCGGCGGGACCGGATATAGAGGACGGACCGCGGTGTGCGAGATGCTCGATCTGACCGACGATCTGCGGGAGATGATACTGGCTCGGGCCCCCACCTCGGAGATCAAGCAGGCGATGCGGGTGAGAGGAATGCGCTTTCTGCGCGATGCGGCTGTGGAGAAGGTGCTGTCTGGCGTGACCACGCTACGGGAGATCAACAAGGTGACGTTCGTGGAGTGAGGGCGCATTTTGACCATGCCTGTCTTGACACGTCTCCGCCGTCTGTTCAACGGGGGTGCGCCCACCGCCAGCGTCGAAATCGCGGCCGACCGCGTGACGGGGCTTACGCTGGGTCGGGGAGTCGGCCGCGAGGTGGTGGCCGTCGTCACCGAGGCGCTGCCTGCCGGGGTGTTGACCCCGACGGCCAACGCTACGAACATCGCCGACCAGAGCGCGGTGAGCGAGGCGGTGAGGAGGGTGTTGACGCAACTCCCAGGCACACCGAGTCGGGTAGCGCTGGTCGTGCCGGACAGCGCCGCGAAGGTGTCGTTGATGACGTTCGAGCAGATTCCGGCGCGGGTCTCCGATCTCGACCAGTTGGTGCGATGGCAGTCCCGAAAGACGGTGCCGTTTCGTGTCGAGGACGCCCAGGTCGCTTACTCGTCAGGTCTGCCGACTGAAGACGGTGGTTGCGAGCTGATCGTCAGCCTCATGCGTCGTGACATCGTCGAGGAGTACGAGACGGTGTGCTTGAGCGCCGGGGGGCACGCCGGTGTGGTCGACTTGGCCAGCTTCAGCGTGGTCAATGCCGTGCTGGCCGGTGGCGGTGCGGACCAGGAAGACTGGCTGCTCGTACATGTCGCCCACGGGTACAGCACGATTGTCATTGTGCGCCGGGGGCGGATCATTCTCTTCCGGAACCGTCCGGCCGAGGGCGACGACGACCTGGGCGATCTGGTGCACCAGACCAAGATGTACTACGAGGACCGTCTGGAGGGCGGTGGGTTTTGGCGTGTCATTCTGGCCGTGAGTGCGGCGGACACCGAGGGCAAGGATAGTGCCACCCTACGGCGATTGATCGAGTCGCGGCTGGGCGGCGCAGTCGAGAGAATTGATCTCGGTGTGTCGGGGACGCATTTGCCTGGACCCGGTGATCTGATGGCCGCGCCCATCGGTCTGCTGTTGCGCGAGCGGATGGCGGCCGAAATAGGGGCATAGCACCATGTTCCGCGCCAATCTTGCCACCCGACCCTTCTACAACGAGCGCGCGGTCTATCTCGTTCTCGGCCTGGTGGCCGTAGTGGGCCTGGTCGTGCTGTATCTGGAGTCGGGCCGGATCATCGAACTGTCCCGACTGAACACGGAGCGAACCCAGCAGGCGGAGATCGCTGAGCGAGAGGGCGCCCGGCTGTCGGTGTTGGCAGCGGGGATCCAGCGGTCGGTCAGCCCGGAGGCGCTCGACGAGGTGGCCGCGGCCGCGCGTGAGGCCAATCTCCTCATCGACCAGCGGGTGTTTTCGTGGACTGATTTCTTTAACCGGATCGAAACCACGCTGCCGCAAGACGTAATGATGACTGAGATGCGTCCGGAGATAGAGCCCGGTTCGATCGAAGTCACGATGGGCGTGCTTGGTCGCAGCCTCGGCGACATCAATGACTTCATTGGGGCGCTCGAGGATTCGGGCGGCTTCATCGACGTGCTGAACCGGTCGTCGGAGATCACCGAGGATGGGATGTACCGGGCGCAGCTGCGCGGTACGTACCTGCCGGCAGTGCTGATCGACAGTGACCAGGGTGCCCTGTCGGCCGCGCCACCGACGGGGGGCGGCGTTGGGTTTGTGGACTCGGTGCCGGTCGACGGGAATCGGTTGCCGGACCGGGACGACGAACCTTCCGCTGACGATGGCGAGCTGGAGTCCATTGGTGCGCCCGTGGACGACCGACCGGAGATTGAACCGGAGACCACGCCGCCGGTGCAAGGGGAGAATCTGTCGTGATCCTGTTGACGCGAATTCTCCACGAGAAACGAGCGCTGTTCTCGACCGTCGTGATGATTGTGACAGTCGACGTTCTGTTGTATGCGTTTGCGGTCTACCCGTGGTCGAACAGAGTGTCACGAGCTGAGACACGCGTTGGCCAGGCCGAAGCGGAGTTGGAACAGGCGCGGACCAATCATGCGACCGTCATCGAGTCGAGCGAGAACAAGATCAGTGCCGATAGTCTGTTGCAGCATTTTTATACAGATGTGCTGCCGGTCGACCTGGCCGGCGCCCGGAACATCAGCTCCCCGTTTCTGGTCATGCTGGCGGCAGACACGAATCTAGTGCTGGAGCGGCAGACCAGTCTGCCCGAAAAGAATAGAGGAAATCTGCTGGGAAGGCTCCGGACAACCATGGTGCTCGCCGGCGAATATCAAGATATTCGCCGATTCATCTACCAGCTCGAGACGGCGCCTGAGTTTATTCTGATCGAGGACGTCATCCTTAGTCAGGGGGACGAGGCGGAAGAGGAGCTCGTCCTGACGCTCGGCGTGTCGACCTATTTCTGGATGGGACCCGATGCCGCGTTGTGAGAGTGGGCTGGTCCGGTGGCCCTCGTTACTCGGTCTGGTGCTGTCGGCGGCGTGCAGGTCGCATTCGCCGAGCAAGTCGATACGGTCACAGGACGGGTCGACATCACTGCCACGCGGATGAATGACTCCCCCGGCGCGGCCGGGGGCGGGTTGATTGCGGCGGTGGTGTTCGACGCGGTCGGCGTCGGTTCGGCTACACTCAGAACGAGGGCACCGCGATGACACCGGGGGGGCGCCATTCTGGCTGCAGTCCATGCTGGTGACGGTGGCCGCGGAGTAAGAGGGCCATGGTGTCAATCGCCGGACGGAGGGCTCGCGCGCGACTGCGCGCCATTCCAGGCTACAGCTTCGTCGAGTTACTGGTTGTCAGCTCGATTCTGCTGATTCTGGCCTCGGCGGTCCTCCCGCTCAGCAAGGTCACCATGCAGCGTCAACGCGAGGCGGAGCTCCGGCGTGCGCTTCGTGAGATTCGAACGGCAATCGACAACCACAAAGACTCCGTCGATCGCGGGCTCATCGGCGGCGCGAATGTGGAGGCCGGCAGCGAGGGATATCCTCCCGACCTCGAGACGCTGGTCGACGGAATTGAGGTGCTCAACGACGCCTCGGGGCGCAAGCTCCGCTTTCTTCGACGGATTCCGTTCGATCCAATGATCCGGAGCACCGAGTGGGGACTGCGCTCCTATCAGGACGACCCAGACGCAACCCGCTGGGGCGGCGACAACGTGTATGACATTTACACGACGTCGCGCGGGTCAGCGCTCGATGGGACCAGATACGAGGAATGGTGATGACTGGCAGGTGCGTGCAGGGGTGGCGCCGAACGTGTGATGCGCGCGCCGCTGGCCCTGTGCGGAGCTCCGAATCCGGCTGGACGCTGGTGGAGTTGATGATCGTGATCTCGCTGATGGCGGTGCTGGCTGGCATCGCGACCATCGGCTACGGTACGGCGCAAACACGCTCGCGCGAAGCGGTGTTGAAGGAAGACCTGTTCCGGATGCGCGACGCGATCGACCAGTATTTTGCCGATCGCACCGAGTACCCCGAGTCGCTCGACGCGCTGGTCACCGAGCAGTATCTTCGGACAATCCCGGACGACCCGTTCACTAGCTCGAGCATGACTTGGCAGACCGTCTTGGCCGACTACGATCCGGCGAATCCGCTCACTCAGGGAATTTACGATGTCCGGAGCGGTGCGGAAGGTCTGGCGATTGACGGCTCGCCGTATGCCGAGTGGTGAGGTTAGCCTTCATCGTGACACGTGGAGAAAGCTAGCAGCCGCGTAGCGGGGCCGTGCTAGCGGCGTGGCGGACCGCCGCCGGTCGAGATGCCGGGGCTGCTGGGAGTTGGCCCCCTGACGCCTGGTTGCCGGTCTGTGCGGCGCGGGTCCTGACCGCCGCGGCCTCCTCGACCCCTGGCGCCGTTACCCGCTTCGCCGGTCCCGTTACCAAAACCTCCGCGAGCTCCACCGGGCCCTGGCTGCAGGGCGCCGCCCTGCCCGGGTACGCCGCCACGGTCATCTGGTACACCGGTGCTGAGACCGGGCTGTGTCGCCTGTGGCAGGTAGACGAACAGCCACTCGTCGTAGCGATTCCGGTCGTTGTAGACCGCCATCGAGGTCTCGGTAGAGCTGCTGACGACACCTATGATGCCACCGCCGTCTCCGGCGTTCATGCCGGCGGCGGTGAGCGGAATCTGTAATGAGCCGGCCCCGTCGTCCTGATTCGCCGGGGCGACACCGCCGAACTGCTGTGGTTGGGGGAGACCGGGCGTGCCGGATCCCGGCGGCGCCTGAATCGGCGTGGCGCGCAGCGCACCCTGGGTCAGAAGCTCGAACTCGGCACCGGTCATCGGATCCGTGAAGGCTTTGCGCAGGAACCGCTGGTCGATGAGTGTCTCGATATCGGCCGGGTACGCGCCGGCGAAGCGTCGCTGATACAGCTCGATCGCGCGCACATACTGCTCGCCCCGGAAGATCAGCTCCGCTTCCTTTTCCCTCTTGGCCCAGTTACGCCAGGTGGGCATGATGATCGACAGCGTGATACCCATGATGGCGATGGCTACCAGCAGTCCAGCCATGGCGTAGCCACGGTCGGTTCGCCGAGACGGCGCCCTGTGTTGTTGAGGTAATTGCATGCCGATACTATGAGTTAGGGTGAAAATGTTACCACGCGTTACCGAAGGGGGAGAAGGCCAATCCGAATCAGAGTCGATGTCTATAGTGATACAAGGCGCGAGGCTCCAGCCTGCCTCGCAGGCCTGAAGGCCTGCGCCACACACGTCCATTACCCGGTAACCGTCGCCCACCCGCGTATCGTGAATCGCCGGTAGAGAAACAGCCCGCACGCCAGGGCCGTCGCCAGATACGGTACGGCGCCCAGCCCGCTACTCAGCACCAGCGCCCCGACACCGAACAGCGTGCCGTAGACCAGCGCCACGCCGGCGGCCCAGTCCAGTAATTGGCCGCGGATTGGCTCTGGCGGCGGGGTGCCAGCGGCGGCCGCCACGCGTACCCAACCGGGTCCGCCTGGCCGGACCCGTATGTAGAAGGAGACGAGGGTCCGCTCGGATTCTGGCGGGGTCAGCCAGGTCACCGACAGCCAGCAGACGGTGGTCCACGCGACCAGATACAGCAGCGACTCAGGGAAGGCGACTGTGGTGAACAGCGACAGCCAAATGACGCCGACCGCAGGCGCCACCATCGCCGCGATCTCGGACCAGGCGTTCACCCGCCACCAGTACCACCGCAGGATCAGGACCAGTCCAGTGCCGGCGCCCGACTCGAGGATGAGCTCCCAGGCCTGTCGCACTGTGTCGAGATACAGCGTGACGCCGGCGCTGGCAGCCATCACCCCCAGCGTGGTGAGCCGGGCGACCTGCACATAGTGAGCGTCGCTCGCGGCGGGTCGCAGAAAACGCGCGTAGACGTCGTGCACGAGATAGGAGGTGCCCCAGTTGAGCTGGGTCGACATCGTGGACATGAAGGCGGCGAGGAACCCGCCAAGCACCAGGCCACGCCAGCCGGCGGGCAGATGGTCGCGGATAATCATGGCGTAGCCGGCCTCGCGGTCGGCGATGTCGGGGTAGAGCACCAGCGCCGCCAGGCCGGCCAGAATCCAGGGCCAGGGCCGCACGCAGTAGTGCGCCAGGGTGAACCAGAGCGTGGCCAGCACCGAGTGCCGCTCGTCGCGCGCCGACATCATCCGCTGGGCCAGATAGCCTCCGCCGCCAGGCTCCTGCCCCGGATACCAGCTGGCCCACCACTGCACACCGAGATAGGCGATGAACGCCGTCACCGAGAGCGTTAGCGTAGATTCGCCAGCGACATCAGGGCTGCCCAGTGTCGGCAGGAAGCGGAACGTCGACTCCGGGAGCTGGTCGGTGAGCCCGGCCACACCGCCGACCTCCGGCACGCCCAGCGCGTAGACGGCGACCGCGATCGCGCCGGCCATCGCCAGGGCGAACTGCGCCAGATCGGTCAGCACGACACCGCGCAGCCCGGACAGCGAGACATAGCCGCCGGTCAGCACCAACCCCGCAAAGACGGCGGTCAGCTGGTCCCAGCCGAGGGTCACGCTGAGGATCTTGGCCATCGCCAGGTTGACCCAGCCGATAATCAGGCAATTGACCGGTAGCCCGAGATAGAGGGCGCGAAAGCCGCGAAGCAGCGCGGCCGGCCGCCCGCCGTACCGGAGCTCGACGAACGCCACGTCGGTCAGAATGCCGGCGCGGCGCCAGAGATGCGCGAAGAAGAGCACGCTGAGCATGCTGCCGAGGGCGGCGCTCCACCAGATCCAGTTTCCGGCGATGCCGTCGGTGGCGACGATGCCGGCCACTGCCAGCGGTGTGTCGGCGGCGAACGTGGTGGCTACCATCGACGTCCCGGCCAGCCACCAGGGCAGCTCGCGCCCGGCCAGGAAGTACTGCCCGAGGCTCTCACCGGCACGCCGGGCAGCGCGGGCGACCACGACGAACGGAAAGAACAGACAGGCGGCGAGAATGAGCCAGTCGAGCGTCGTGAGCGGCATCATCAGTCGGGGCTACGCCCGCACCCTAGGCCTAACCCGCTAGCGCCTCGACGACGGCGTCATGGACGGCTGGGCGCACGTCGAGGATGGCGTCGTTGTCACGGGTGGGGTGGACCCGGTTGGTCAGCAGCACGATGTAGAGGTCCTGACTCGGGTCGATCCAGAGTGACGTGCCGGTGAACCCGGTGTGGCCGAACGCCTCGGACGAGAACCGGTGGCCGCAGGACGAAGTGACCAGCATCGTGTCCCACCCCAGAGCGCGCGAGCTGGCCGGCACAGTGCTGTGTCGCAGAAATCGTGCGAGCGTCGCCGGTCTGGCAAGGCGCGAGGCGCCAGCCAGCGTTTCGAGGACCGCGCGGGCGAAGCGCCCGACGGCCGGGGCGGTTCCGAAGAGCCCGGTATGCCCCGCGACACCGCCGAGCGCCCACCCGTTCTCGTCGTGCACCTCCCCCTGCAGCAGCCGGCCCCGCCACAGGTCGACCTCAGTCGGGGCAGTGCGAGGGTGCCAGGCGGCGGGTGGGCGGTAGCAGAGATCGCCGAGATTCAGGCGGCTGGCCAGCTGGTCGAATTGGGCATCGATGGGGAGGCCGCTACTCCCCGCGCCGTCTGCGACGAGGAAGGCCAGAAGGATGAAACCCAGGTCGCTGTAGAGCGACTGGCTGCGTCGCTGGTACTCGAGCGGCAGGGTGCAGATGGCGTGCTGGAACTCAGCGCGGCCCCGATGGTCCAGGAAGAACGGCAGGTGCGGCGTCAGACCCCCCGCATGCTCCAGCAGGTCGGCAACCGTCACTCCGCTCCGCTCCTTGCCGCGCCACTCTTCGAACCAGCGGCCGAGGGTGTCCTCGAGCCGGACCGTTCCTTCGTCCACCGCCTGCATGAGCAGGGTGGTCGTCACCAGCACCTTGGTCAGCGACGCGAGGTCGAACACCGTGTCGAGCGTGGCGGGCGCCGCAGCGTCGTCGTAGGACAGCGTCCCACAGGCGTGCCGCCAGTACACCTCGTCGCGGCCGCCGACCTCGATCGTCGCACACGGAAAGACCCGTCTGGAGACCGCGTCGTCAAGCAGGCCCGCCACCGCCGCGAAGCGCACCATGCGTTAATTCTACGCGAGTCGGCGCGGCCGGCCGGAGGCAGCCCGGTTCTTCGAGGAGGGATCTGGCGCAGCAGGCATGAAACTGACCTTCAGGAGAGCGCGATTCTTGTGGGAGATGGTAGTGCTCCAGGGTCTGGCTAAGCGAGAAAAAGGCTCTTTTCGATGTGGTGAACAGTCCGGTTGTGCCAGAGCCAAAAGGATAGAGCAGGGGGTGTCTCGCCGATCGATTGCAGCGGAAGTTTTACCACGGGGTGCCCGGGCAAGGAACTCCTTCGGAAGACGTATGGGCGGGTGGTTGTCTTCGACAAGGCCCTGACGGGTATTACCGCCAAGTCGCACACTGCCGTCTGTGGCACTGTGCAGAAGTTAACAGGGTTGTTAATCTTCTGAGACCAGTCCGCATCGTTCCTGGTCTGGGGGGAGCCCAGCCCGAACACGGCTATGTCCTTTTTTGAGGTTTCAGTAACCACTGCTGTGGGCGGATGTAGCGACCGGATTCCGCAAAAGAAAACAGCTGCACAGAAACTCTCTAGTTTCTTCCAATCGTAAACTCCGCACCGTAGACGCCGGCGTCTGCGGTGAGAGTGTCAGAGGTGTCGCGTGACAGCTCAACCGACAGGATATCGCCAGTGGAGCAGTTTGAGGCTGGGGTTGGGAGCAATACTGATGCGCTGACGACGAGTTGAAATGCGGTACCTGGACTCTGTCCTGCTACCTCGATCGGACACAGGGTAGCAGGGTTAATGTCCCCAGGGCCTGCACAATCCGTCTTTACGAGCCACTTGACCTCGTTGGCTGGCCTCAGGAAGACGGCAGTGGGGTTGGTCTAGTACAGAACCATATCAACCGTTTCGTCTCAGTTTACAGGTAGAACCCAGGTTTTTGTCATCCTCTTGATGGCGCCGTCTGGCTCTGTGGTTAGCTGCCGCTGGCTTGACGAACCAAGGGAAGAGAAGGAGGGGACTGGACGCTAACTGGACTGTGGTTCCCTTGCGCGGTCGACGAGCCAGCCGGCGAGAAATGTTGTACTGGCGCCGATCAGCACGTACCACTGCCAGGACACGTCGGTCAGCAGCCGGATTCCCAGCATGACCAGTGCGCCGACGGCGATCCCGCTATAGGCCGTCGTCTGCCGCCGATAGCCGGCAAGGCCGAGCAGAAAGATGCCGAGGATGAGCCCGTTCGTAAACGAGGAGATCCCCAGCACTTCGTCGACGATGCGGGTCGACAGGCGAATGGCCACGAAGGCCACCAGGATCTGTACGAGACCCCAGACGAGGGTGGCGCGTCTGGCGACAGCGAGATAGTGGCGCGGTGACCGTTGATGCCGCGTGGCTGGGATGTAGAAGTCAGCCACGGTGCAGGAGGCCGAGGCGTTGAGCGACGAGGACAGGGTGGACATGGCCGCGGCGAAAATCGACGCGACCACCAGCCCGCGGATGCCGGACGGGAGCTGAGTGACGATGAACGCGGGGAAGATCCGGTCGGTCTGAAGCGCCCCTCCGGAGGACAGGGTCGCGAGCGTCTCCGGGTCGTAGCCCGTGTAGTACACGAAGAGCATCACACCGAGGATCAGGAAGAGCAGGAACTGCCCGAGTACGACCGCCCCGCTCCACAAGAGCGCCTTGCTGGCGTCGCCTGGCGACCGGCTGCAGAGATAGCGCTGGACGATGAGTTGGTCGGTGCCGTGGGTAGAGACGGTCAGGCAGGCGCCGCCGACCAGACCCGACCAGAACGTGTAGCTGCGGTCGAGGTCCCAGGTGAAGTCGAACAGGCGGAATCGGCCGGCCGCCGACCCGGTTTCGACAACCTCACGCCAGCCGCCTGGAATGAGGTCGAGCAACACCACCCCGGCAACCACGGATCCGCCTACGTAAACACTCAGCTGCATCAGGTCGGTCCAGAGCACCGCCGTCATTCCGCCGAGATAGGTGTAGGCGATCGTGATCAACCCCAGCAGGAGCACCGAAACCAACAGCACTGTGGTGGTTGGGTCGAGCCCGGGTGCCAGCGCCGCGGCCGTGGCCCGAGCGCCTGGCCAGCTCAGTAGCACGGCCCCGAGCACGAGTCCGGTCGCGAATAGCCGAAATCCGTCGGCCAGGTTGCGTGTCGCGAGAAAGATGGTAGCCGCCATCCGCCCGACGCCATCGCCGAATCGTTCAGCCAGAACCTGGTAGGCGGTCAGATACTCGCCGCGAAAGTAGCCGGGGATAAACAGGAGCGTGACGATAACGCGCCCGACGAGATAGCCGAGCACAAGCTGCAGGAAGGTCAAGTCGGTGCCGAATGCGAAACCCGGCAGGCTAACGAGGGTCACCGTGCTCGTCTCGGTGGCGACAATCGAGGCCATGACCACTCCCCAGGGCGCTCGCCGGCTGCTGGTGAAGTAGTCCTTGACGGTGGACTGACCGCGGGAGAGAGCGAGGCCGAGCCAGACGGTCCCGGCGACATACGCCCCGAGCACCGCGAGGTCAAGTACGCCCATGAGAGTGGTGAGGGTGGTTGAGCGGCTATCGCGTGGGGACCGCCAGCGCGAGGCCGATCTGTTGGAGGTGACCGGGAGTATGGCGTATGGGGTCAATGACGCTGTCGTACGACCAGATCATGATCCCTTCGATGCCAACGCGGTTGGCGGTCCGGATGCGGTCGAACGTCTCCAGCGGCGAGAGCCAGCTCGCCCCGATCCCAGCCCAGAGGTCCGCGCTGCCGGTGACTTGACGCGCTGAACGGAGCTGACGTTCGAAGTCGTCAGCGGTCTCGAACCCTGGCTGGAGACAGACGTTGTCTATGAATCCGACCTCGACCCACGTCCGCCAGTCTTGCAGCCGGCGTCCAACCGCCTCATCTGGGTCGGCAACAACCGAGACGCCGATTCGTGCCCCGGGTCGCTGCCGACGCACGACGGAGCTGAGCCGCGCTACGAGCGCCGTCACGCGCGAGCGCCGGAACCGGCTCCACTGGATGGGGAAGGCGTCGGGGTAGGTCAGCGGGTCGATTGTTGCTCGCCCGTCCAATTGTCGTCGCTCATCACTTGCCAGGGAGGGGGCGATCTCGTCGCGAAACAGTGCCACGGCGTTCCGGGCGTAGTCGAAGTCGCTGCTAGGAAACTGGACCGAGTCCAGATGCACCCCGTCGAAGGGATACCGTGCCAGCAACTGGGCCAGTCTGGCAGCCGCATCGGCGGCCGCCGCAGGGATGATCGGCGAGAGATAGAGCCCGTCCATCTCGTCGGGGTGCTGCCTGGCCCACCGCTCCAGCGTGCCGAGGTATGTCTGGCTGTGAACGTCCAGGCGTGCGACCTTGCCTGCCAGGGCGCGCGGGACCATCAACCACTCCGGGTGCTGGTGTATGAGATGGCTGCCCGCAGTCGGCAGATTACCGGTCGTGGCGACCAGCGTGCTCTGGACCCAGGCATGCACCTCCAACTTGTGCCGGTGTGCGGCGGTGAGCAGGGTTCGGACGCCGTCGAACGCCCCGGATCGTCGTCCGCGTGCTCCGGGCTCGGGCCGAGCCACACCGGGCATCTCGACCAGCAGTGTTGTGAAGCCGGCGTCGGACGCTTCGCGCACCAGTCGGTCGATGGTGTCCGCTGAAACCAGCGCGGTCTGACGTACCCAGAGTCCGGTGGCGTCTGGGCCGGCGGCGTCGACGGGGCGTGGCGCAAGGCACACGGTCAGCACGGCCATGACGAGCGCTAGTCGTGTTATGGGCCGGGGGGCACACCTTCTCACTGTGCTCCCCATCGCGCCTGCCATTCGGGCGCGGCATCGATCGTGACCAGTGTTGGTGGGGTCGGGGCATCCATTGTGAACCGCTAGCGCGTGAGACTCGCTCGGAGACGCGGTTCGACGTCTTCTCCGATGGCGTTCCGGACCGAGTTGCCGGCTCGCTTGAGACGGGCGAGCGCTTTGGCGTACGTGTCACCGGTCTTTTCCATCACGATCGCGGCCTTCACGTTCCAGCGCGCCCTCCGCAGCAGGGCGCCAGCGGCGTCGAAGTCAAGTCCGGTCGCCATCGTGATGATGCCGCGGGCTCGGTCCCGGCGTTGCTCGGAGCCGGTTTGCATGTCGACCATCAGATTCCCGTAGGTCTTGCCAATGTGGACCATCGAAATCGTCGTCAACATATTGAGCACCATCTTTGTGGCACTGCCGGCCTTCAGGCGAGTGGAGCCGGCTATGACCTCAGGTCCGACCGCCGGTGCGATGATGACATCGACGAACGTCTGCAACTCGGTGCCCGGCCAGCAGGTGACGAAGATGATCTTCACCCCAGTGCGGCGTGCCCGGGTGAGCGCGCCCCGGACGAACTGCGTAGTCCCGCTGGCCGATACGCCGATCAGCACGTCCTTGCCGGTTAGCCGCAGTCGACCCACCGCGCGGCCGCCCTCCTCGAAGTTGTCTTCGACGCCTTCGCGCGGTTGAAAAAAAGCGTCGCGGCCGCCCGCCAAGATTGCCTGGACAAGACGCGGCGGTGTCCCGAAGGTCGGGAGCATCTCGGCGGCCTCGAGCACGCCGAGACGCCCACTCGTGCCGGCACCGACAAACACCAGTCGCCCCCCGGATTTAAACGAGTGCGTGATGAGATCGGCACCGATCGCAATCCGCTCCCGTTCACGCTGTACCGCGGCGATAGTCTTGCGGTCCTCCTGGATCATCAGATTGATGATCTCCTCGGTGGACGCTTGGTCCATCGCTAGTGACTTCGGATTGATCGCCTCGGTGGGTAGGGACTGCCACTTGGAGCGGTTACGCATGGGAAGCAGGCCACCGGATGGAAGGTTTCGAAATGCGATTCCTCTGGTCCAGCGTCCGGTCGAGGACCACGTGCAATGCTGGCCGGCGATCCATCCGGTAGAGGCCGTCGCACGACCCTTGCCGACGGGGAGGGCGTGCTGCCTCTATGTGCCTCTGCACGGTCCGTGCGCCGCGTCAGTCTGGACGTTGACGACAGCGCGAATCTATTTTTTACCGGACTCTGACAGGTGTCAACCGGACCCCGGGTGGCTCGCGATGGGCGATGGGATGCGGCCGCCCGGCCGTCGCCACCGGTTGACGTGGCGCGCAGCTGCAGGGTATAAAATAAGAAGTTTTGTCCGTGCGGTGCATGAAAACGCACGTGTAGCGAGTATGCCAGTGATGATGATGGTGCCCGCGCCGGTTTCCACCATGGCGCCCGCGACGCGCGGGCATAGCGGGTGATGTAGCTGATAGCCACGAGCAGAGGCAGACGAAGCCATCATCCGCAGACGGATGATGGCTTTTTTTTTGGATGAGAGGGCAGTGCCATGAGCGAATCGGGGCGCCAGCGCGGTTGCACGGTTGGGATTGCCGGCTTCGGGACGGTCGGGCAGGCGGTGGCCCGAATCCTCTCAACTGACATTCATCCTGATTTGCGGCTGACGCACGTCTGCAACCGGAACATTGCTCGCAAGAAGGCTGATTGGGTGGCGTCGGATGTGGTGTGGACCGAGTCGTTTGACGACCTAGTCGACAGTCCGGTCGACGTCGTCGTCGAGCTGATCGGTGGGCTGTCGCCGGCTCGGGACTGGATCGAGCGGGCGCTGGTGGCGGGCAAGTCGGTGGTGACGGCCAATAAGCAAGTGATCGCGCAGGCTGGTTCGCGGTTGATGGCGCAGGCCGGTCAACACGCGCGGCATCTGCTGTTCGAGGCAGCGGTAGCCGGGGGGATTCCTATCGTGCGGGCTCTCCGGGATGGTGTGTGCGGCGATCGCCTGTATCGAATTCAGGGCGTCCTGAATGGAACGTGTAACTACATTCTGACCGAGATGGAGCGCGAGCAGCTGTCGTTCGCCGAGGCGCTGGCGGACGCGCAGCGCCTCGGCTACGCCGAGGCGGACCCGACGGCGGACGTCGACGGAATCGACGCACAGGCCAAGCTCGCGATCTTGATCGCGGTGGGTCTGGGTCGTACCGTGCGCGTGGAGGAGATCCCGCTGCGTTCAATCTCACCGATCGCGTCGATCGACTTCTTGTATGCGAAGCGCCTCGGGTGCGTAATCAGGCAGGTAGCCGGCGCCGAGCTGATG
>Ga0302123_10000377_pt1 | contig 36416 bp, 30 predicted proteins | sample CB21_321_MG_FD_203109 | JGI IMG/M metagenome (GOLD analysis project Ga0302123, IMG submission 203109) | Marine microbial communities from Western Arctic Ocean, Canada - CB21_32.1 | ecosystem: Environmental > Aquatic > Marine > Oceanic | place: Canada: Western Arctic Ocean | collected 2017-09-28 | reverse complement strand
GAGGATGAGGTTGATACCTTCCGAGAGCAGCTGCGCGGCGAGCACCCGCGAGGCGTCGGGGTCTTCGCGGGGGAGCAGCCGCGGCGCGGCGTCTATGAGCGTGACCCGGGATCCGAGTCGTTGCATGGCCTGGGCCATCTCGCAGCCGATGGGGCCGGCGCCTATGATGACGAGCCGTCGCGGTAGCTCGGTAAGCGAGAAAAAAGTCTCGCTGGTGAGAGGAGCGGCCTCGGCCAGGCCCTCCACGGGCGGAAGCGTGGGGACGGCACCGGTCGCTACCAGCGCCCGTTTGAACTTGAGCGCCTGGCCGCCGACCGCGAGCGTGCGCGAAGCGGTAAAGTTGCCGTGACCGAGGAACACGTCGATGCCCAGATCCGTGAAGCGCTGGGCGCTGTCGGCTTTGGCAAGTCCGGCGCGTAAACGGCGCATACCAGCCATGACGGAAGCAAAGTCACCAGGCCCGCCGCCGGCACTTCGCCTGGCCGCGGCCAGCAATGCCTTGGACGGCACGCAGCCACTGTTGAGGCAGTCTCCCCCGAGCAGGCTCCTTTCAACCAGGGCCACGCGGGCTCCGAGTCCGGCAGCGCCAGAGGCGGCTACCAGTCCCGCCGGGCCACCACCGAGCACGACGAGGTCGTAGACGTTTTTCGGTGAGGGGTTGTTCCAGTCGCGCGGGTGTACGAGTGCAAGCAGCTCTCGGTTGAATTCATCGTCGGGCGACAGCAGTTCGGAACTACTCACGACAAGGCTCCCGCGCAGCTGGACCCCGCGCCGGCCGTGCATCCGAAGCAGTGTCCGGCCGTTGTTACGGAGCGTCCGCCAAGCGGGTCGAAGGACTCAAGCTGCCAGATGCTTGTGCCGGCACTGCTTCCGCGCCCGTCGTCGTTGTTGAGCTCGATGGGAATTTCGAGCATCTGGTTGAAGTCGCAGTCGTACAGCTCTCCCTGCCAGGAAATACTGACCATAGAGCGGCACATCAGCGAGTCGACGGTTTTCGGGTTGAAGGCGCTGTCCAGTAACTCGAGGTATGAATCGTACTCGCCGCGGCGGCGGAGCCAGTCGGCGAAGCGCTTGACCGGCAGGTTAGTGAGCGTCAGCAGGTGGTTGAAGTGCAGGCCGTAGCGATCGGCCAGCTCGTAATGGTAACGCTGCTCGAGTTCGTCCTGGGGGCCGGGCAGCGTCGCGCCGCCCGGGTTGAAGACCAGGTCCAGCACCAGCCCGCTACCTGCCACGCCGTAGCCCCGTTCGTTGAGCATGGCCATGCCCGACAGGCTGCTTTCGAACACTCCGGTGCCGCGCTGCTCGTCCACGTTTTCTTTTGTGTAGCAGGGCAGGCTGGCGACCACGCGAACCTCGTGCTCGGCGAGAAAATCAACGAGGCCTTCCATGCCGTCTTCCAGCAGCACCGTCAGGTTGCAGCGGTCGATCACATTTTTGCCCAGGTGCCTGCTGCGTTCGACCAGCAGGCGAAAGTCGGGGTGGAGTTCCGGCGCTCCGCCGGTCAGGTCGATGGTCTGCACGGAGTCACTGTGCTCGACCAGTTGCAGCACGCGCTCAATGTCAGGGCGCGACATTTGCTCGGTACGCGCCGGCCCGGCGTCTACGTGGCAGTGGCTGCAGGCCTGGTTGCAGCGCTTGCCCAGGTTGACCTGCACGGTTGTGACCGTGCCGGCCGCCAGGGGAAATTCACCGCAGCCCTGCAGTCTTTCTTTGAAGGAGTCAGCGACGGTTTCGCGGTCAGTCGGTGCGCTGTTGCTTCTCGTTGGAAGTCCACCAGCCTGGCTGTTCATTGTTGGTTTAATCTCCAGTTGTAATCCATTAAACGGATAACGGTCGTCTGGCTTAGGGCCGCTCCCCCCAAGCAGCGAGGCTGCTTGTTTTTCTAAATCTTCCCGGTACAGGTCGAAAATGCTAGAAAGCTGCAGCGTGTCGTTGGCTGGGACAAAAAACTGGGCAATAAACCCTGTATTGCAAGGGCCCGATGCTGATTGGTACGACTGGCCGTTGCTACGTTGAAGGCTCGCTGAACCAGCGATAAAGCGCGGGGATCACCAACAGCGTTAAGACGGTAGAGGTGAGTAGCCCACCCACGACCACGGTGGCTAGTGGGCGCTGCACTTCGCTGCCGGTACCCGTGGAGAACAGCAGCGGAAACAGACCCAGCGCGGTGGTGGCGGCGGTGATGAGCACCGGTCGCAGGCGCTGGGTGGCGCCGCGCACCGAGGCTTCGTTCACGCTGACGCCGTCGCGCACCAGTTGGTTGAAGCAGGTGACCAGCACCATGCCGTTTTCAAGCGCGATACCGAACAGCGCTATGAATCCTACCGAAGACGGTACCGACAGGTTCTGCCCGGTTACCCACAGGGCGACCACGCCGCCCACCAGGGCCAACGGTATGTTGGTAATGATAAGCAGCGAGTTGGCTATCGATCCGAAACTGAGCAGCAAGAGGAAGAACACGATGAGCAAGGTGATCGGCACCACTACCGCCAGGCGCTGGTTTGCTTCCTGCTGCAGGCGAAACTGTCCGCCCCAGGTCACGAGGTAGCCTGGAGGGAGCGTGACCGCCGAGGCCAGCTTCTCGCTGGCTTCGGCCACGAAGGAGCCGATGTCACGGCCGACAACGTTCAGCTGGATGGTGATAAAACGCTGGTTGTCCTCTCGCGTGATCTGCCTGGGCCCGACTATTTCTTTTATGTGGGCGAGTTCGGACAGCGGCACGTGAACGCCCGAGGGTCCGTCGACCAGTATGTCGCCTATAGACTCGGCCGTGCTGCGATAAGGCGCGGCGAAGCGCACGTAGATGTCGAAACGCCGGATACCCTCGAAGACCTGCCCAGCCACCTGGCCGCCGACCGCGGCACGGATGGTTTTCTGCACATCGGCCACGTTCATTCCGTAGCGTGCCACCGCCAGCCGGTCGACGGTGATCAGCAGTTGCGGCGTACCGGCCACCTGGTCGACCTGTACGTCAACGGCACCCGGTACGGTTTCGACAACACGCTTTATTTCGTTGCCCCTGGCTATGAGTTCGTCGAGTTCGTCGCCGAAGAGCTTTATAGCCAACTCGGCCCTGACGCCCTCCAGAAGTTCGTCCACCGTCATGGCTATGGGCTGGGTAAAGTTGGTGGCTATGCCGGGTATGTCACCGAGGTCGAGGCGGATCTGTTCTTCGAGTTCGGGTTGCGTGCTCGCGTTGCGCCACTCGTTGCGGGGATGCAGGAGGATGTACATCTCGGCGCTGTTTACGGGGTCGGTGTGGGCGCCGAGTTCGCCGCGGCCGATACGCGTCACTACGCCGCTTATCTCGGGTATCTTCATGAGCCTTCGCTCGACTATCATGGTCAGCTCCGTGCTCTTGGTGAGAGATATGGAGGGCGGCATCGTCAACCGCAGTACCATTGTGCCTTCCTGCAACCTGGGTGTGAACTCCGAACCGAGGCGGGGAAATACGACCGCCCCGACAAGGAGCAGGCCGACGGCCAGCCCGACGGCGTAACCCCGCCGCTTGACGAAGAACGAGACAGCCGATTCGTAGTACGCGGTGAGCCGGCTCAACACCGCGCCGCGCGCGCCGCTGTTTTTCTGTCGGCGCATGAGCAGGTCGGAAAGCGAAGGAGCGAGCACGACGGCGAAAATCAGCGAACCGAGCATCGCCAGCGCTAAGGTGTAGGCCAGCGGCCGAAACGTCTTGCCCTCCACGCCTTGGAGGGTAAAGAGCGGCAGCAGGACAATGATGATGATTGATATGGCGAAAACGATAGGCCTGGCGACCTCGAGGCAGGCGTGGCAGACCACCGCAGCCCGCGAGTCGTCGGGGTCGGCCTCGGCGAGGGCCCTGTCTACGTTTTCCACGATGACGATCGTGCCGTCCACCATCATACCGATGGCTATCGCGAGGCCGCCGAGAGACATGAGGTTGGCCGATATACCGAAGTAGCCCATTCCTAGGGTCGCAAACAGGAAAGAAAACGGAATGGCCAGTGCCACGACGAAGCTTGCGCGCAGGCCGCCCATGAAAGCCATGAGCACCAGGGCCACCAGAAGAATCCCCTGCACCAGCGCGTTAGTGACCGTGGCCACGCAGGCCTCGACCAGGGTTTTCTGTTCGTAGTAGGGCACCAGGCTGATGCCCTCGGGCAGGATGCCGTTGATTTCTTCCATCTTGTCTTCGACCTGGCCGATGACGGTGGAGGAGTTGCTGCCGAAGAGCTTAACGACCATGGCCGACACGACTTCTTCGACGCCGTTTCTCGTCTGTACGCCGCGGCGCACAGCGCCGCCGATCTCGATGTCGGCGAGGTCGCTGAGAAATACCGGCGTACCATCCTTGGACTTGACGACGATGTTTTTGAGGTCGTCAACGCCCGAGGCCAGGCCCACCGAGCGCACGATGTATTCTTCGTCGTTTTTTTCGATGAACTGAGCGCCGACGTTGAGGTTGTTCTCGCGTATGCGCTCGATGACGTCGGCGATGGTCACCCCGTAACCGAGCAGGTGCTCGGGGTGAACGTTGACTTGGAACTGCTTCTCGTAACCGCCGATGCCAAGAATCTCGGTTACGCCAGGGACGGTCTGCAGGTGAAATTTGACCAGCCAGTCCTGTATGCCTCGAAGTTCTTCGAGCGAGTAGTCACCGGTCGCGTCTTCGAGGTAGTAGAAGAGGACCAGTCCCATGCCCGTGGAGATGGGCCCGAGCTGTGGTTCTCCAAATCCCTCTGGGATGAGCTCGCGCGCTTCCTGCAGGCGTTCGCCGACCACCTGGCGGGCAAAGTAAATGTCTGTTTCGTCTTCGAAGTAGATGTTCACGACCGAGAGGCCGAAATTTGATACCGATCGGAGCCTGGTGACCTTTGGCAGCCCGTTCATGGAGGTTTCGATGGGGTGGGTTACGTATTTCTCGACGTCGCCTGGCGCGAGGCCCTCGGTCTCAGTGAACACCTGCACGAGGTTGGGGGAGACGTCGGGGAACGCGTCGACCGGCAGCTCGCGGTAAGCCCGGTAGCCCGCGAGCCCCACGAGCAGGCCCAGCGCGAGCACGAGCAGGCGGTTGCCGAGTCCAAAACGTATCAGTGTATCCATCTTCGGTTTGCCCGGTGCCCCTTCGTCAGTGGCCGTGGCCCTGCTTGAGTTGTGAGCGTCCCAGCTCGGCCTTGAGAATGAATCCACCGCTGGCCACGTAAATTTCGCCGCTCAAGATGCCCGAAAGAACCTCGGCGTGGGTAGTGCTTCGACGCCCGAGTTCAAGTTGGCGGGGTTCAAACGCGCCGTCGCGCTGCACGAACACGACCGAGTGCTCGTCTACCATCTGGAAAGCAGTGTTGGGCACGGTCACGGGTACTTCTACCGAGGCGATGTCTACGCGCCCGGTCACGAACATACCCGGACGCCATTTGCCCGCGCTGTTGTCGAGCACGACGCGGGCCCGCGCGGTGCGGGTGTCCTCGTCGACCACCGGGCTCACGTAGGAAATGGTACCGCGCGTGTCGGCCTGCTCGTGGCCCAGCGAGACCAGCACCGACTGGCCTACCTTGACGCTGGCAAGATCGCGTTGGTAGACGCTGAGTTCCACCCAAACGTCGCGCAGGTCGGCAATTACAAAGGCCTGGGTCTGGCGGGTGACCGCTTCGCCGCGGGTGATGTGCTTGTCTATCACTGTGCCGTTGGTGAGGGTGGATAAGCCGTAGGAGGAGAGGCTTTCGCTGCTCTCGATTATTGCGAGCACGTCGCCGGCTTCGACCGTGTCGCCGATACGGTTGCGAACCTCCTTGACGATCCCCGCGTAGCGAGGCACCAGGTGGGCAATGCGGTCTGCGTTGGGCACGACCTCACCCGGGAGTACCACCTGGGTAGCTATACGGCCGTGCCCGGCCGTTGCGACCTTGACGCCGAACTCCTGCATGTGGTCGCTCGAGATTTTGACGGCGGTTACCTTGTGGAGATCGCGGGTGTCTTGCGAATCACCTGCGTGGGCATCTGCCGCGTGGGCTGAGCTCCCGCGCGGGCCGTGGTATTCGTCGTTGCCGCTCCTTGCGCCGTAGACGAGCAGTCCTGCAAAAATCAGCAACACAACCGTGTAGCTTAACTTGTTGAATCCAAGAGCTTTCATTTCAGGATCTCCTGCCGTCGCTGCTGATATCTTCAAGGCTGCTGCCCACCAGCAGCTCCACCTCTACGGTGGCTGCGCGGTAGGCCGCCATCATGTCGATGTACTCGCTGCGCAGACTGAACAGTGTCTTGCGAGCATCGACCAGTTCGAGGTAGCCGTAGACACCTCGCCGGTAGGCGGTGGTGGCGCCCTCAAAAGCGTTGTGGGCCAGTGGCAGCACTTCGTCCCGCAAGGAGATGACCGCTGCCCGCGTTGACGCGAGCGAATCGTAGGCCGTCGCCAGGCTGGTACGTGCGCGCAGGTTGGCTGCTCGTTGTTCCTGGACGCCCTTGGCCAGTCGGCGCCGTGCTTCCAGTGTGCCGGCACGGTTGCGATCAAAAATCGGCAGCATTGCACTCAGTTCAAAGACAAAGGCCCTGCTGTTGCTTTCTTTCGACCAGCGGGGTCCGCCGGTGAGGGTGAGATCGGGTGTAGAACGTGATTCGGCCAGTGCCAGTTGGCTGCGGCGTTGGTCCAGCTCCGATTCCCAGCGAGCGAGGGCGGGGGCTTGCTCTGCGAGTTGCTGCAATCGAGCTAACGGTGGCAGGGCGGGCGGGGTCGCGCGCAGTTGCCCGTCGGCCCGCGAGAAGGTGTCGCTGCCGCTGCCCCAGGTAGCTGCAAGCCTTTTTCTCGCCGAGGCGAGTTCTGCCCGGTGCCGCTGCAGTGCGATCAGCGAGGCTGCCAGGGAAACCTCGGCGCGGTATTTTTCTATGCTCGACACTGCGCCTGCGAGCAGTTGTTTTTCGACGGTTCGCATTACGGTTTTTCCGACTCCTGCCAATTCCTCTGCCAGGGAGAGCCGCTCTTGTGCGGCCAGCACAGCGACGAAGGCGCGTTCGACCTCGGCCAGGGTTTCGATTCTTGCGGCGCGCCAGGCCCAGGCCGACGCGTCCCGTTGGTGGCCGGCCATTTGCCGCCGCTTGCTGCGCTTGCCGCCCAGTTCGATGAGCTGGGAGACACGCAGGGTCTGTTCCGAGGCTCCGAAGCCGCTTTCTTCGTTAGAGCCGGCAAAGTTTTCTATTTCGAACGAGAGTTCGGGGTTGGGTAGCAGGCCTGCCTGCGACACCCGGGCTTCGCGCGCCTTGAGCTCCCAGGAAAAGCTGGCGAGGCGAGGATTGTGTTCGAGGGCAAGCTGGCTTGCCTGCTGTAACGAGACAGCAGCGCTCACCTCGGCGTGCACTGTTGCCGCGGCTGCGTGCAGCAGCAGTGCCGCGGCGAGCGCTGCGATGGTCGGCACCTTAGTGTGCGTCGTTTGTCCTTGTTTTTTTCGATTCATCAAGCGGTTCTCCGGTACGAGCAGGGGCGGGCCGCGAGCCATGGCGCGGCCTTGCAGAAAGCCCACCACCGCCTCGGGGCAGGGTGCGGGCGCCAACGGGGTTGGCTGCTAGACTCGGAGGACGGTGCTTTTGATGAACGCGGCGCGCTGGGAGCAGTGGCCGTTCAGGAGGAAAAGAGCGCGGGCCGGTCGTCGGCCTGCTGTCACCGGCGTAATGCTGGCCGGCAGGGCGTGGGAAACAAGCGAAGCATCGCCCGGCTTTTCGTACTTACTCGATAGCTGGCCGAGCAGGGGGATGTCGGTGCAGGCGTCGGAGGCCAGCGAAATACCACTGCCCTTGTGTTCGCTGGCAGTGTGATTGGTACTCGTGTGGCCGGCGTTGGCGTGGCCATCGGCCGCAGAGCCGATCGTGTCGCAGGGCGCAGTTGCATGGGCGAGTTCTATGCCGCTGTGACCGTCGGGCCCCACGCAGTAGACCAGCTGCGAGCCCAGGCCCATGGTCAGCCCCAACCAGGCCAGCAGGCCAAGCGTTGCCATCGCACGTGCTGTGTTGACTGCTTTCATCTCTTCGCGTCGGGGAGGGCGGTAGCCCGGTGGTGTCCGCCAAGGTCCATCGACTCTACCAGCCTAACACGGGTTTTTGCTTGCAGGGGATTGTTTTTCGGGGGGTTCTTTGTTCGGGCAACTGGTTACTTCCTGCCTACCGGTGCAAGGTGCTGCGGTGCGCGTTGTCATTCCTCTTCCGGCCGCCGACTTTGATCCCACCGAGGTCTCGGTGCCGTGGTCTATTCTGCGTGCCGAGGGCTACGAGGTCGTTTTTTCTACGCCACGGGGACAGCCGGCGCGTGCCGATGTGCGCATGCTCGATGGCAGGGGATTGCTCTTCTGGGCCCCCGTCCTGCGGGCTCGTCGAGAGGCCCGCGGGCTTCACGACGAGATGATACGTTCGCCGGAGTTTCTCTCTCCGCTGCCCTGGTCGCAACTCGCGCAGTTGAAAGCCGACGGGCTGATTCTCGCGGGGGGGCACGCGCCGGGAATGAAACCTTATCTTGAATCGCCCGAGGTGCAGGGCCTCGCGCTGCGCTTCTTTTCCGAGCGGCGGCCGGTCGCTGCCATCTGTCACGGCGTGGTGGTGCTGGCCAGGGCCGTTGATTCTGACACCGGTCGCTCGGTTCTTTTCGGTCGCAGGAGCACTTGCTTGACGAGGCCCATGGAAATGAGCGCCTGGTCGATGACCGCCCTGTGGCTGGGGAGATACTATCGAACCTACACGCAGACGGTTGAAGAGGAAGTGTGTGCAGCCCAGGGCGAGGGTGATCCGGGAGGGCCACCGCTTTTCAGCCGGGGACCTTTTGCGTTGTTCCGGGACGGACCCGCGGTGACAAACAGGGGCTACACTGTGAGGGACGGGCAGTACCTTTCAGCGCGATGGCCGGGCGATACCTACGCGTTTTCGCGTGATTTCGTGGAGATGCTTGAAGACCGCCGGTAACGCTCGGACCGCCCCGACCAGGCGAGCTCGGCGGCGGTGCTGGGCACCGAGCCATCGGCTGGTCAGACTTGAGGGAGCACTTCGCCGGCGATCAGTTTGAGGCTGGGCCAGGCCAGCTCCGGAGGTAAACCGCCGCACAGGGGGTGGGTGATCAGGAAGCCGGTCTGCTTGATGTGCTCCACGGCCTGTTGCGGGGTGAAGATGCGGTAGGGGCCCTGCTGGTCGCGGAGCTCTGCTACACTGCTCGCCGTTGACCGGGTAACGGCCTTGTTGTGGTCGCCCAGCCAGGCCGCGTAGGAGCGCGCGTCGTGCAGCAGGTACGGCCCCAGTTCGGTCCAGGCGCGGTCGGGATCGCTGGCAACAAATGCCGTGGTCACCGTGTCTCCGGATGGGTTGATGCAGGCCCCCGGAGTGGTTCCGATCTTGCGGCATTCACTCTCGTAGATTTCGACCATCTCGCTGTTGGAGCCCTGGGTGAGCATTCCCAGTCCGAAGCGCGCCGCCCGTCGTGCCGCCGCCCTGGTGTTTCCGCCCAGTAACAGGCCCGGGCCCTGGGGCGCAAGCGGCGTGGGGGTGACCCTTACGCTGCGACCATCGAACTCGAAAGGCTCTCCCGTCCAGGCGTGCCTCAGGGCCTCAAGACACTTGTCCATTCTCTTTCCCCGATCGGCGAAGTCGTGGCCGAACATGGCGTATTCTTCGGGCCGGTAGCCGACCGCCAACACGTAGGACACGCGCCCGTTGCTGGCGATGTCGAGCACCGCCATCTCCTCGGCCAGGGCAATGGGGTCGTGCAGGGGGAGAACCAGCGCCGCCAGCTGGATGCCGATGCTGCGAGTCCTGCCAGCCATCGCGGCGGCCAGGATCAGCGGCGCGGGCAGGTAGCCGTCGTCGGAACCGTGGTGCTCGGAGACGATAAGCTGGAGGCAGCCGTGTTGCTCCGCCCACTCGGCCATGTCGAGTGCGGCGGTGTAGAAATCGGCACTGCCCGCGGGGCTCATGGCCGGCAGTCGCATGTCGAAGCGCATTATGAACATTCCTGAACTGTCTCCTGTTAACCCTTGTCGATAGTCACGTCGTGGTGTGAATGTCGACACCCCTGAAGCTTTTCGGGAGGCGAAGCGCCGAATCGACGCATCCATGGCGAAGGGGGGAGGAGACGGTTTCATTTCCCAATACCTCAACCGTCCGCTCTCTCGCCGCCTTTCAGTGGCGCTGTCAAGAACGCCTCTCACACCCAATCACATCACACTGCTGTCCTTCTTCATTGGCTTGCTGGGCGCAGTCGGTCTGGCCACCACCGACCCTTGGTTCTGGCTCGCCGGAGGGATCCTTATACAGGTCGCCTCTATCGTCGATGGGTGCGACGGTGAGATCGCGCGGATCAAGTTGCTGCAAAGCCCGCAAGGCGCCTGGCTGGATACGGTGTTGGATCGCTATTCAGACCTGGCGATCGGGCTTGCCGTGACGTTCGCCGCTTCGCAATTGTACGACGCGGTCTGGGTTTGGCCGGCCGGCTTCGCTGCAACGGCCAGCTTCGTCATGGCAAGCTACGTCACCAAGGAATTTCAGATTCAGTTTCATCGCCCGTATCCAGAATTTCTTGTCAACAAGCTCAAGCGTCGTGATCTTCGAATTCTTGTCGTTGCAGTGGGCGCAGTAATTGGGCAGCCGCTTGTGGCGCTGCTAGCCATCGGGGCACTGACTCACCTGGCAGTGTTTCAGATCCTCGTGTCGGGCTGGCGTGCCACTTCCGTTCCTCACAGGTGCTAACGTCAAGCACGAAGCGATGCCCAAACAACAATCATGGACGGGCAAACGCGCCGGTGCGCTGCTGCCCGACGTGTGGCCAGACTGTGAATGAACGTGTTGCGCGCAAGCTTTGTTCCGAAGAGGAGCACGCGCGAAGCAGACGCGAGCGGAATCACTTCTGCGTGCATTGCCGGGAACAACTGATCGCCCCGCGGTGAGTCGAAGACATACCAAACGCGCGCTTTAACCGTCCGAGGATCGTTCTTGTAGACGATGATCTCGGGCGAATCGAATATCTGGAGAACCAGCGCGGCTAGACGGTGTCGCCGTTATGCGGGTTCTTCGCGCCGTGGCAACGGCCAGGATCAGCGGCGCTGGCGGGTAGCCATCCGCGCAGCCGTACTGTTCTCCCCACCTGGCCGGGCATGCCTGCGCGCTCTCCTGGCGACTCCTGGCGGCGCAGCGACCCGGTCGGATGCAAAATGGCCTGCCGCATGGCTGGCGAGGATCGGGAGAGGCAATAGCTCTCTTAAATCCCCAACATGCAGAGAATTGGCTCCCCGGGCCGGACTCGAACCAGCGACAAGGTGATTAACAGTCACCTGCTCTACCAACTGAGCTACCGGGGAACGTTGGGCGAATTCCATTGTATAGCCCAGCCATGGCGAGCGGGCAAAAAAGATATCACGGTAAAGCGACCGGGCGGGTGTTGGTAGCGGGTTAAGCTCAGGGGTCTACGTAGCCAAGATCGCGTAGCTTCTGCTTGAGCTCTTCGGGAATATCATCGCTGCCTTCACCGTTGTTTCTGGCAGCTTTGTTACCGCGGCCCGGTGCTTTGCTCTCGATCGGCTGCTTGGCCTCGGCCCATTCGTCCAGCCCCGCCGCCCAGGAGTATACGCCGTGGCGGCTCGGAAGGGCGTTGAGCTCTCCGGGGTCAACGCCGAGATCGTAGGCCTCGTTGCTGTCCTCGTCGGTGTAGCGCACGAGTTTCTGCGAGCCGCGCCTTTCGGCGATGACCGGGCCCCGGCTACCTAGTTTGCCGGCCTCGGTGCTGGCTTCACTGTATATAGGGGTCCCGGTCGACCAGTTCGAAGCGGTGTCGACCGCGTCTGTACCAAGCAGCCCCACGAGTGAGGGTCCGGGCATCGAGTGCTCTACTCCGACCAGCTCGAGCAGGGTGGACGGCACGCTGATCGACGCGGGTACGGGTTCTTTTATCCGTGGTCCGTGATCGGTGAGCCCGGGTACGCGCAGCACCCAGGGCACGTTGACTACCTCGGCGTAAACAAAACGCACATGGTCGCAGTTGCCGTGTTCAAAGAATTCTTCGCCGTGATCCGAGGTCACCAACACCACGGTCTTGTCGGCGAGGCCGAGTTTGTCCAGCTCGTCCAGGAAACGACCCACGTGGCGGTCACCGCCGCGCACGGACGCGTCGTAGAGGGATACAATGGCGTCCAGGTTGGCCGGCCGCTCGCGTTTTTCACGACCGCAAAAGCCTTTTGATTCTCTTCGCGAGATGTCGCCGAAGCCCAGTGCCCGGCGATCGGCCGACGTGGAGTAGTAGGGACGATGGGCGTTGTAGCCGTGCAGGAACAGGAAAAAAGGCCGATCCTGGTTGAGGCGCAGCCAGTCGATAGCGCCGTCCATGTTGTGTTCAAAGCGCCGACCGTCGGCCTGGTAGACGTCAAAACCACGGTCAAACCCGAAGTGGGCCGACACGAATCCCCCCCCGGTGAAGGCCCCGGTCGCGTAACCGGCGTCTTTGAACTCTTCGGCCAGCATGCGCGCCGACAGCGGCAGCCGCCGCATGGCGGGGTAGCGGACGACCTCCAGCACGCGCGGTTCCAAGCCGGTCATCATCGAGCCGTGGGCGGGTAGCGTCCACGGTGACTGGCTCACCGCTTGCTCAAAAAGCGCTGAGCTGGCGGCGAGTTGGTCCACCGAGGGTGAGGTGTCACGGGAGTAACCGTAGCAGCCCAGGTGGTCGGCCCGCACGGTGTCCATGGAAACCAGCACGACATTGCAGTCGGGGCAGGCCGCGTTGGAGAGGGCAGTGCCCGGGCCGGTGGCCGGGCGTTCGGTACAGGACGCGAGCAGGGCCAGCAGGGCGCCGAGGCCGACGCAAAGCAGCCGTGGGAATGGAGAAAGGGGCATGCAGTGGCTATGATAGGCACTCCGGGTGGACGGGTCTATTCCGATTGGCGCTGAATCGCCGACCGGGGGCCTGGGCCTGGAGTCAGAAAATTCTGCGGGCCCCGTGCTTCGTGGCAACTTCGGTCGGCCCAGGGAGAAAAACGAAAGGTGAAACGATCAACACCGGCAATTATGCTGGCCGCGCTGCTGGTACTGGGCGTGCTGGCCCTGCCCGGGCAACGCGCCGGGACGCTGGCCCAAGGCCGTGTGCTCGTGCTTGGCGTCGACGGCGGCACCTGGGACGTGATCGTGCCCATGATCGAAGCCGGCGAACTGCCGGCCCTGGCGGGCCTCTACCGGCGCGGGGTTCACGGGATTCTCAAGACTCGACCGCCGGTAATTTCGCCGGTGGTGTGGTCAACCATGTTCACCGGCAAGCTGCCCGCCGAGCACGGCGTCCTGAACTGGAAGACCTCCCACTCTACTCACCGCCAGGTCAAGGCAGCGTGGAACATAGCCAGTGACGCAGGGCTTCGCAGCCACGTGTATAACGTGCCCGGCTCATGGCCGCCCGAGCAGGTCAACGGACGCATGGCTTCCGGTTTTCCACTGAGCGGCTCTACGATAGGCGGCAGCACCGGAGAGGTTTACGATCTTTCACTGGACGATCCCTCCGACGGCAACCGGGTTTTTAAGGACAACGAGACGGCCATCCGCGGAGCGGCCCGCGGCCTGGAGCCGGGCCAGTGGAGCGACTGGTTCGATGTTGGCGCCCTGCGCAAGCCTACCCTCAAGGGGCGGATGCGCGTGCGCAGTCTCGCGCCGGACAGGATCTACGCGACACCGTTTTACAGGTCAGACGCAGGCCTGGTAGTCACCTGGCCCGAAGAGCTGGCCGAGGAACTCAGGGCTGAACTGGGGCAGGCTTACATTCCCGAGGGGCCGGGCTGGAGCCGCCACGCTGAACCCGACACCCCCGCTTTCCTGGCCGAGCACCTCGCCCAGGTTTCACGCTTGCAAAGCGGCGCGGCGGGTCTTTCGATAGCCGACGACTGGAGCCTGTTTATCTACGTGCACACGCTTGTTGACCGGGTGTCTCACCCATACTGGGCCTATATGCGACCGGACGACTACGACGGTATGGATGCTGATAAGGTCCGTCTCTACGGCGGGGCGGTGCCCGATGCCTACCGCGAGACTGACCGGCAGCTGGGGCGATTGCTCGCCGAGATCGATGACGACGTCTACGTGGTGGTGGTCTCAGACCACGGATTCAAGTCGAGCAGGAACCGCAGCATGCTCATCGGCACGCACGATTTTGACGGAATCTACCTGGTCGCGGGGCCGGGAATCGAGCCGGGTGACGGGCCCGAGACCAACATCGAAGACGTGGCGCCCACGCTGCTCTACTTGCTGGGACTGCCCGGAGCGGCAGACATGGTGGGCGAAGTATTCGCGCCCGTGGTTCATTCGCTTGGTGGAGAACGGCTGAAAGTTGCCAGCTATGAAGACTTGCAGCGACCGGGTAACGATCAACCGGTGGACAAATCCACCTGGGAACAGCTGCGAAGCCTGGGCTACGTGACCGGCGACCCGCCCTCGCGAGCAAACGAAGCCGGGCAGGCTCGCTGATAAGGGTCTCGTCTCAGTGACGGACCGGTTCTTCGGCCCCGTCGTCCTCGAACACTATCTCGCCGTCGTTGACCAGCGCCAGGATAACCGCGTCCAGGTCTGCCAGGACTCGGCCCTTGAGGCTGAAATAGGTCACTCCGCGCCGTATGGCGTCGGCCAGCTCGATGACGAGAAACACCGTGTCGTGTGAGCTTCCGAGCAGCTCGGCGCCGGTAATAGGGGCACGCACTGTGGATGTGGAACGTGTTGATCGCATGCCCTGTTGAAACCAAGAAGCGTGCCACGGGCTCCTGCCCGCCACCCGCATCGCGCGCGGGTTTCCGGGGGCGTGTTCAATCGCGTTCACCGACAATCCTGCCCCTTGCCGCGTCCGAGTTGCAGGTCTGCACGATGAGCCTGTTCGTTAGTGGCACGGCACTTGCTTTTCATTGCGAGCCCGAAGGGCAGGAAAGGGCGAGGAGAAAGAACAATGACAGAAATACTGAAACGGCTAAGGGACGATGAGCAGGGAGCATCGATGACCGAGTACGCGTTGCTGTTGGCAATGATTGCGCTCGGTACGGTTGGTGCGGTCACCGCTTTCAGTGGCCAGATACTTACGCTCTTCAGTTCATTCGACCAGTTCTGAGGCAGGATCGTGACACCGCAATACGCAAGGCAGCAAGTGGCAAAAATTTGTCGCTACAAGTCCAACAATGTCCGCTCAGCGGGCGTAATTGGCGCAGCCCCGGCAGTAAAACGCGGAAAAACGGGCCCTGGCAATGAATTCCCCGGTGGCACAGAGATTGCTGTTTACCACCGGGAACAGACGGGCATTGAGCCCTTTTAAGAAACGAAACCCAGGAGGAAAGAGAAATGGAACTTATCAAGGCACTGTGGAAAGACGAGCAAGGCGCTTCGATGGCCGAATACGCGTTGCTGATGGCTCTCATAGCCGTTGCGACGATTGGTGCGATCACCGCGCTTCGCGACCAGATCATATCGATCTTCAACGACGCTACTACGACGCTGTCTACCGCCAGCTGAAGTGGTTGGCTCAAGTTGAGTCGGGTGCCGTCTCACCGACGGTACCCGGTTCAGCTTATGCTCACCGCAAGGTGACCAAACGTGGAATACGCTCTTAATACTCTGGTTGCGGTCCCCGCGCTGATCTTCATGTTCCTGGCTGCGGCCAGTGACCTGCGAGCGCGCAGGATTTCCAACAAGCTGAATCTTTGCGCGGCCCTGCTCGGCGCCTGGTTGCACTTCGTGACCGGCGGCGTGGAGGGTCTCGGTATGTCGCTGGGCGGTATGACCGCCGGCCTCGCTCTGCTGTTTGTGCCCTTCGCGGCGGGAATGGTTGGCGGCGGCGACGTCAAGTTTGCAGCGGCCGCGGGTTCCTTTCTCGGGGCCGGGCTGTTGTGCATCGGGCTGGGTGCTGGCGTGTTGTTGGCAGGCGTCGTGGGCGTCGGGTCGATACTGTGCAGTGGCAAGGCCAAGGCGGTGATGCTCGGGCTCTGGGCTGATCTAAATATGATCGCCTCCGGGCAGAGGCCAGGGACTCTCAAGGCTGGAGAGGGCACGCGTACTATGCCCTACGGATTGATGTTGGCAGTGGGCATGGCCGGGACGCTGGTTCATGCAACGTGGAGGATAGAAACATGGCTAGGCCCTTTGTCCTGGTAGTGGCTGGAGTGCTGTTCGCAGCGCTTGCCGGTCTTATGACTTTTTCATGGCTCGACGGCCAGGCCGGCTCACTTGATGCGCCGGTGTTGCAACACAGGCGCGTGGTGGTTGCTGCCCAGACGGTGGGCAGGGGCCAACTGTTAGAGCCGGGACAGCTGAAGGTTGTCGACTGGCCGGCCCATGCGGTCCCCGAGGGGACCTATCATGATCCCAGCAAGCTCGTAGGCAAGGTAGCGAGGGTCACCATCATGGCCAACGAACCCGTTACCGATGCTCGCTTGTCCCGCAATCGAAGCACCAGCCTCCTTTCAATGCTCGTGCAGCCCGGTAGGCGCGCGATCTCGGTCAGGGTGAACGAAGTGACCGGGATTTCCGGTTTCGTCGCCCCGAACAGTCGCGTGGACGTGCTCGTAACAATCGGCCGCCGCGAAGAGCTCGAGGCGAGGTCAAAAGTCATACTGCAGGACGTCAGGGTGCTGGCCATCGACCAGGAGGTCGAGCAGGTGGACAACAAGCCGGTGACGGTAAAGACGATCACTCTCGACGTCACCCCGCGGCAGGCAGAGACCCTGGCGCTGGCGGTTCACGAGGGCAGTCTCTACTTCGTCCTGCGTAACGACAAGGACGGCGACGGGGTAGTTACCTCGGGCAAGACAGTGAGCGAGGTGCTCGGTGGTTCATCGGGTAACCGCCACACGGTCGAAGTGATTCGTGGCAGCTCGGTAGAGAATTACATTTTCTGAGGAGGCGGGATGGTCATGCAGAAGCACGAAGAAAAACAGACCTCGTTGTTGCGGCTTTCCGTTTCGGTCCTGGTGTCGGCGGCGCTGTTGCTGACAAGCGGGGCGCCGGTTTCAGCCGGCGACGCAGCCCTGGTGAGCAGGGTCTCACCTGTGAAGGCAGCCTATCGTAACGGCGACGGAGACAAGGTGCTCCACGTCATGGCCGGCAAGACCGTGGTGCTGGACTTCAGGGATCGCGCCAAGCGTGTAGCGGTGGCCAACAAGGACATCGCCGACGTGGTCATAGCCACGCCCGAGCAGTTGCTGGTAAACGGTATTTCGGGCGGTGAGACCAGCCTCGTTGTGTGGAGCGATAAGGGCAACTACAGCATTTACAATATCGTCGTGACCGAGCAGGCCCGCGCGCAGGTGATGCTCGAAATCATGATAGCCGAGGTCAACAAGGCTGAGCTCGAGAAGCGAGGCATAGACATTCGCGCCATGGGCGGGCAGTTCGGTGCCCTGAGCCAGGCCGGCGGCGCAGCCCCGGTGTTTGGACAGCACGCTCCGCAGGACAACCAGCCTCCGTTCCCGGTGAGCCTGGGATCCGGTCTATCGTTGGCGGTCGTCGATTTCAGGAATGACATTGCTGGTTTCATCAAGGCGACCAATGACGACAACGTTGCCCGTATATTGGCCGAGCCCAAACTGCTCGCGCGTAGTGGCGAGAAAGCCAGCTTCCTTTCCGGCGGCGAGATTCCCATTCTTATAAACGAAGACCAGCAGACATCGGTCTCTTACAAGGAGTTTGGGGTGAAGGTCGATTTCGTTCCCACCGTGGCCATAGACGGCACCATAGAGCTCGACGTTTTCGCGGAAGTCAGCGAGCCTGATTTTTCGCAGGGGGTCGAGCTATTCGGCTTTACCGTACCGGCTTTTGTCAGTCGCCGCGCGCAGACGAACGTGAGTCTTTCGAGTGGGCGTAGCCTGGTTATTGCCGGCTTGCTCAAGACCAGCGAGCGAGACTTCACCTCGAAGGTGCCCATCCTCGGAAGCGTTCCGATACTGGGCGCGTTTTTCAGACGCAGCGAGAAAGAAAAATTTGAAACCGAGTTGATCATGGTCGTAAAGCCCGTGCTGCTCGGTTCCGATGGCCAGGATGCCTCGGCGGCCGCCTCTCAAGGAGACGGTGTCTTGGATTTCGTACGTAAAAAAACCGAGGAAGCCAGGCCTCGCTGAGGAATACGGAAACCGGCGATGAAACGGGACAGTATCCGAGCAGTTACCGCCTCTCGAGGGCATGACGATTCGGCCTTGAGGTCGGTGTTGGAGTCCTTACCCGGATTCGACGTAGAGGTATGCGCGAATTCTTACGAGGATCTGCTTGCGCGCGGCGGTCTTGAAGAGGTTCAGGCCGCGTTTGTCTACCTCGACGGAATCGAAGACGAGGGGCTCAAGCTCGTCGGGCGGCTCATGGCCTCGCAGCCGGACCTGGCGGTGTTCGTCGTGTCGGAGAAACCCGGCACAAACCTCGTCGTAAGTTCTATAAGGGCCGGGGCGGTCGACGTGGTGGCCGCCGACGCGGGAACCGCTGACCTTCTCAAGCACATGGTGCGCCTGGTCGAGGTGCGGCGAAAACGTCCGGGCGGAGGTTGTCACAAGCTGGTGACGGTGTTCTCGCCCAGGGGCGGTGTCGGTGTGACGACCCTGGCCATAAATCTCGCGGTTTCGCTCAAGCAGCAGACCGGGGCACGCGTCGCGCTCGTAGACCTCGATCTGCAGAACGGCGAAGTGCCGGCTTTTCTTAATTTCAGGCACCCCTATTCGATCCTCGACCTCGTAGAAAACGTGGACAATCTTGACCCCGTGTTCCTGCAGGCGACGCTTTACCAGCACTCGAGTGGGGTAGCCGTGCTGCCTGCGCCCCCGATGCTGGAGGATTCCGAATCTCTTTCGGGTTCCGACGTCGCCGCGGTGCTCAAGGCGCTCAAGGCCCAGTATGACTACGTGGTGGTTGATACTCCGCCGGTGCTCAACGACGTCGTGCTTCCCGCCCTCGAGGCAGCCGAGCCCTTGTATCTCTTGACGGGAAACACCATCCCCGCCGTCCGGGCGCTGCAGAGGGTGTGTGGAACACTGAAGAGGGTGGGACTGATGCCCGACAACATGAAACTCCTGGTCACCGGTGCAGCTGCGGCAGGCGAGGTGACCGACGATGACATCGCCGACGTGAGCAGGCTGCCGGTGAGCGGCTCTTTGCCCGCCGACCCTGCCGTTGCCGCTAACGCCCTGAGCCGGGGCAGGTCGGTGTTCGCTGCCGATGAGGACAGCAAGCTGGCGGTCGCAATGCACGCTATAGCGGCGCGACTGGCCGGCCCGGCTGCCGTTGTGCAGCCGCCGCAGCGACGAGGATTATTCTCCAGGTTCACGCCTGCAGGGGGTGCCAGCTAGTGGGAATGCTCGATCGCATACAGGACCGCCGGCGGCCGGAAAGCCCCGCGTCCCCAGATAGTAATGGCGCCAGGGTCGGGCAGGTAGAAAAACCCGCCACCGGTGAAGTGACCGGTAAGGTTGCCAGGGCTCTTGCCCAGGCCGCCACGTCAAGGAAGCCGGCTTCGACAGGGCAATCGCCTGACCCGGCTGCGGCCGGTAGCGGTTCGGCCGCGAACGCAGGCCTCAAACTGAAATTGCACACCGACCTCATCGAACGTCTCGATCTCGCGGCAGTGGGTAAGGTAGAGCAGTCGGTCGTCGGTGAAGAGATAAGAGGCATAATCGCCGAGTTGCTCGATGGCTACGGTGTCCCCCTGTCGCGCACCGACCGCCAGCGCGTCATAGACGAAACCGCCAGCGAGGTGCTCGGCTTCGGCCCCCTCGACGAGCTGATCCGTGACCCGACGGTGTCCGACATACTGGTCAACTCGGCCAGCAACGTTTACGTGGAGCGGGCTGGTAAGTTGTCGCTCACGGGGGTTCGTTTCAGGGACAACGAGCACCTAATTCAGATCATCGATCGCATCGTTTCCCAGGTAGGGCGCCGCATCGATAGCTCTTCTCCCATGGTCGACGCGCGCTTGCCCGATGGTTCGCGTGTTAACGCGGTAATACCCCCGGTGGCGCTCGACGGACCGTCACTTTCGATACGTCGTTTTAGCGAAGACCCTTTCAAGATCGACGACCTGGTCTCGTTCGCCTCGATGACAGCCGAGATGGCCGTGTTCCTCGAGGCGGTCGTGTGCTCGCGCTTGAACGTCATCGTTTCGGGAGGCACGGGTTCGGGTAAAACTACGTTGCTCAACTGCCTCTCGTCGTTCATTCCCGAGGACGAGAGGGTGGTTACCATAGAAGACGCGGCCGAGCTGCAGCTGCAGCAGCCCCACGTTGTCAGGCTCGAAACGCGGCCAGCCAATCTCGAGGGCAAGGGCCAGGTGACGGCGAGAGATCTCGTACGCAACACTCTCAGGATGCGCCCCGATCGCATTGTTGTCGGCGAGGTCCGCGGTGGCGAAGCTCTCGACATGCTGCAGGCCATGAACACCGGTCACGATGGGTCGATAACAACGCTGCATGCCAATACGCCGAGGGACTGCCTGACGAGGCTCGAGATGATGATACTCATGGCCGGTGTTGAACTGCCGGTGAAGGCCATGCGGCAACAGGTAAGTTCGGCTGTCGACCTGGTAGTGCAGCAAGCGCGCATGCGCGACGGTAGCCGCAAGATTACGCGCATAACCGAGGTCGTGGGCATGGAAGGCGACGTGGTAACCACGCAGGATATCTTCGGGTACGTTGCTACAGGTCTCGACGACGACGGTAAGGTCGAAGGTTATTTCAACTGCGATGGTATACGCCCGCGTTGCATCGATAAGCTGGAAGCATTCGGCTATTCGTTTGAGCCAGATTTTTTTGCGTCCAGGAAGATGTCGTGCAACCCGTCCTCATAGCTTTCGGGCTTTCATTGTCGGTAGCCTTGATGTCGGCCGGCATTATAGTGCGCTTGCGACGCGCGACGCAGCGGGAGGCAGTACTCGACAGGTTGCGGGCCGACCCGGTGCTCTCGCTTAACGAAGACAGTTGTCGCAGTATTCTTCGCGACGCGCGATTGAGCGAAGTAAGTTTTATCAACGAACTCCTCGAACGAATTTCGCTCGTGCGGGTGCTTGAACGCTGGCTGGTGCAGGCTCGATGGAAGGTGCGGGCCGACGACGTGCTCCTGCGAGGCGTGCTCGTGGGGCTCGCAGGCGTGGTCTCGATGCAGTTGATCGTTGGCTCCACGCTGCTTGGTGTCGGGGTGGGCGCGGTCCTGGCCGTCTCGCCGGTGATGATACTTCTCACGCAGCGAAAACGCCGCTTTACGGCTTTCGACAGGCAGCTTCCCGACGCGCTGACGATGATGAAAAACTCGCTTCAGGCGGGCTACACGCTGAACAAGGCGATGCAGGTGATCGCCGAGGAAATGGAAGCCCCGGTGGGCGAGGAGTTCAGCGACACGGTCGAGGAAATGCGCCTCGGGTTACCCCTGGCCCAGGCCATGAACAACCTCCGTCGCAGGGTCGAGAACAACAACCTTGATATTTTTATAACCGCGGTGCTCATTCAGTTCGAGGTGGGCGGCAGCCTCACCGAGTTGCTCGAAAACGTGAGCGAGACGATACGAGAGCGTTTTCGGATGGAGGGCGAGGTAAAATCGCTCACCGCCGAGGGCCGCATATCGGGCATCGTGGTAGGCGTGTTGCCAATCGCCCTGGTGGCCATCATCAGCGTGATGCAGCCCGACTACCTGGAGCCCTTGCTCGCTACCGAAACCGGCCACAAGCTGCTCGGGATCGCGGCGGTGCTCGAGACCCTGGGTTTTTTAGCCATAAGGAAGGTCAGTCGTGTCAACTTCTGAAGCCAGCGCATGACCCCGTTGTTGATATCCCTGGGCGCGTCGCTTGGCGGCGGCTTGTTTTTTTTCGGTGTGGTGTTGGCTCTACGCAGCAGGCGAGACATGCAACGCAGGCTCGCGGTGGCACTGCCGGCCGAAGGAGCCTCCGTGGTAGATGACGAAGAGCAGCAGAGCTTCCTTTCGCGCTTGCTCTCGGACGTGGGTGCGTGGGTGGCAGACACCTTCGGCGCCTCGGCAGACGCTGGTGCCACCACGAAAGACAACAGTGACAGCGAGCAATTGCTTTCTGCGGCGGGCTGGCGCGGTCCTCGAGCGGTGGCCCTCTACGCCGGCGCGAGAATGGGCCTGGCCCTGTCGCTGGCGTTCATTGCCGTTATGGGGGCGCTTGTAAGCGGTAGCGAGCTCAGCCAGGCCAGCCAGTACGGCGCCTGCGGCGGCTTTCTCGGTTACTTCATCCCGCGCTTCGTGGTCGGCTCTCGTGCGAACAAGCGCAGGCTGTTCATCACCCGGACCTTACCCGACGTGGTCGATATGTTCGTGCTCTGTGTCGAGGCGGGGCTGGGCCTGAACGCGGCCATGAAGCGGGTGGGCGACGAGCGCTCCCGCTATCCCGATGATGTCATGGGCCGTGAGCTTTCGCTGATGAACTACCAGCTGGCCTCGGGGCGCACCCGCGAAGACGCTTTTCTCGAGCTGGGCAGGCGTAACGACGCTGACGACCTGAAGGCCTTTTCTTCTTTCATGGTCCAGAGCGACAAGCTGGGCACCAACATAGCCGACGCGCTGCGGGTTTTTGCCAACGAGTCGCGGTCGCGGCGCAAGCAGATGGCCCAGGAAGCCGCCAACAAAGCGGCGGTAAAACTGCTGTTTCCCCTGGTGCTGTTTATCTTTCCGACGATGTTTCTCGTCATTCTCGGTCCGGCCATCATGAAGCTCCAAGCCGCCATGCCCTAGGCTCGAACGCCCTGGCCGGGGGTTAACGAGACAGCGCCGATGGTGTAAGTATCGCTCTTGCGAGACGAAGGCACTTTTAAGCTCGAGACCGACTTCCGCCTGCAGGGTGATCAGCCCGCCGCCGTCCGCGAGCTCGTGGCGGGAATAGAGCAGGGCTCGGAGCACCAGGTGCTGCTGGGGGTCACCGGTTCGGGCAAGACCTTTACCATGGCCAACGTCATTGAGCGTCTGAACAGGCCCGCCCTCGTGCTCGCACCCAACAAGACCCTGGCCGCCCAGCTCTACAGCGAGTTCAAGCAACTCTTTCCCTCCAACGCTGTTCGATACTTCGTTTCGTACTACGACTACTACCAACCCGAGGCCTACGTACCGAGCACTGATACCTACATCGAGAAAGATTCGTCGATCAACGACGAGATAGACAAGATGCGACACTCGGCTACCCGCGCGCTGCTGGAGCGTCGCGACGTAATCATCGTGGCCTCGGTGTCGTGCATATACGGTCTCGGCACGCCCGAAGACTACTTCAAGATGTTGCTGTTTCTCGAGGAAGGGCAGCCCGCCAATCGTGACGAGGTCATGCGCAAGCTGGTCGCCATTAACTACCAGCGCGATGACGTCGACTTCCACCGTGGCACCTTCAGGGTCAGGGGCGATCTCGTCGAAATATTCCCCGTCTACGAAGACGCCCGCGCCCTGCGCGTAGAGTTTTTTGACGACGAAGTAGAATCGATAAAGGAAATCGACCCGCTGCGAGGTACGGTCAACCGTAAGCTGGAACGGTTGGTGCTCTACCCGGCCAGTCATTACGTGACCACCGCGGAAAACATGCAGGTCGCGATCGAACGCATCCGCAACGAGCTGGGCCTGCGCGGCACCGAGCTGCGCGCTGAAGACAAGGCGCTGGAGGCCCAGCGGCTGGAGCAGCGGACCCTCTACGACATCGAAATGCTTGAAGAGATGGGCGTGTGCACCGGTATCGAGAACTACTCGAGGCACCTGGCCGGACGGGATGCCGGGGAGACCCCGGCCACGCTGTTGCACTATTTTCCCGACGATTTCGTGGCCTTCCTCGACGAGAGTCACATCAGTGTTTCGCAGGTAGGCGGCATGTACCGTGCCGACAGGTCGCGAAAAAACACCCTGGTTGATTTTGGTTTCAGGTTGCCGTCGGCGCTGGACAACCGGCCGCTTACTTTCGAAGAATTCGGGGGTGTGATGGGCCCTATAGTCTACGTGTCGGCCACGCCCGGTGACTACGAGCTCGAGAAGTCGGCTGGTGTTGTGGTCCAACAGCTTGTTCGTCCTACCGGGTTGGTGGATCCCGAGGTCGAGGTGAGGGGAGCCGGTAACCAGGTAGACGACCTGCTCGACGAAGTTCGCTTGCGCGTCGAATGCGACCAGAGGGTGCTCGTCACGACCCTGACCAAGAAGATGGCCGAGGACCTGAGCGAGTACTACGATGAGCTCGGCATCAAGGTGCGCTACCTTCACTCGGACGTGGTCACCCTGGAGAGGGTGGAGATCCTGCGTGACCTTAGGCGCGGCGTGTTCGACGTGCTGGTGGGCATCAACCTGCTCAGGGAGGGGCTGGATCTTCCCGAGGTATCGTTGGTGGCGATACTCGACGCCGACAAGGAAGGGTTTCTTCGCTCTGCGAGGTCTTTGATACAGACCATGGGCAGGGCCGCGCGCCATATAGACGGGAAGGTTATCATGTACGCCGACAGGATAACCGGCGCCATGGAGCAGGCGATGGACGAGACCGCCCGTCGCCGCGAGATGCAGGAGGCATACAACGTGGAGCACGGCATCGAACCCCGGGGCATTTCGCGGGGCGTGGACGATCCGATGGTGCGCATGGGTGCGGCCGACTACGGTCCGATACCCGAGGTAGCCGAGACGGCGGCTGATTATGGCGACGGCGGACTTCGCGCCGAGATCGAAAACCTGAGGCGGCGTATGAAAGAAGCGGCCGCCGGAATGGATTTCGAAAAAGCGGCTGAGCTCAGGGACAAGGCCAACCGTCTTGAGCAGCAGGAGCTCGGGCTCGGTGGCTGACGGCCCACCCGCCGAGGACAAAAAAGCCCCTACCACCCGGGAGAGGCTGGTGGCAAAGGTCGCCACGCTTCCCACTGGCCCGGGCGTCTACCTGTTCAAGGACAGCAAGGCCAAGGTGCTATACGTCGGCAAGGCGCGCAGCCTTCGCCAACGCCTGCGCAGCTACCTCGCCGAGGGCGGCGACGGGCGTTACCAGTTGCGTTTCCTGATGCAGAAGGTCGCCGACCTCGAGACCCTCGTGACCGAGGGCGAAGCCGAGGCCCTGTTGCTGGAGGCCAACCTCATCCAGCAGTACAAGCCGCGGTACAACATACGCCTGAAGGACGACAAGAGTTACCTGTCGGTCAAGGTCACGAGCAAGGACGAGTGGCCGCGGCTGTTTCCGACGCGGCGTATCGAGCGCGACGGCAGCACCTACCTCGGTCCTTACCCGTCGGCGTCGGGCGTACACGAAATCCTGTCTACCATACGCAGGGTGTTTCCGCTGCGTACCTGCTCGGATACCGTGTTTCGTAATCGCTCGCGTCCTTGCCTCGAGTACCAGATCAAGCGTTGCCTGGCCCCCTGCGTGTACGAGGTGGACAAGAAAGCCTACGCTCTTCATCTCGACGGGGCGGTGAAGCTCCTGGAGGGCAAGACCGACGGACTGTTGCGCGATATCGAACGGCGCATGGCCGAGGCCGCCGCCGCCGAGGAGTACGAAGAAGCGGCGAGGCTGCGCAACCGGGCCGCCGCGATCAAGACCGTGGCCGACAAGCAGAAGGTGGTGGTGCACGGCGGTGGCGACCGCGACGTTTTTGGCCTGGCGCGGGAAGGCGGATTCGTCCAGGCCCAGGTGTTGCTGGTGAGGTCGGGACGGCTGTCGGCTCACCTGTCTTACCAGTTTGACGATCACGATTTTCCCGACGAGGAAGTCCTCGATTCACTGCTTGGACGCTTCTACGAGGGCGACCGCTATGTTCCCACGGAGGTGCTGCTGCCCCTGGACGTCGAGGGGCGCGACACCTTGGCCACCGTTCTTTCGTCACGCCTGGGCAGGAAGGTGTCGGTGCTGGTACCGTTACGGGGCGAAAAGAAGCGCCTGGTCGAGATGGCCGTGCGCAACGCGGTGCACGCGCTGTCTGAACGCAGCGACGAAGCCCTGCGCCGCGAGAAGATGCTCAAGGAATTGCGCGACAGGTTGGGGCTGTCGAGTATCCCCAAGCGGGTGGAGTGCTTCGATATCTCGCACGTCTCGGGCGAAGACGTTGTTGCCTCCATGGTGGCTTTTGATGAAGGCTTGCCCGACAAGTCGGGTTACCGCCATTACCGTCTCAAGGAAGTGCAGCGTAACGATGATTATGCGGCTATGAAAGAGGTGCTGCACCGCCGCCTGGTGCGCGGGGTCAGCGAGGGCGGCCTGCCCGACCTCTTGCTGGTGGACGGCGGCAGGGGGCAGCTGTCGATGGCGGTGGAGGTGCTGCGCGAGCTCGGGGTGGAGGGGGTTGAGCTGGCGGCGTTGGCCAAGGACAAGGTCACCAGTGACGCTCACTCCGAAAAAATCGAGCACAGTGAGGAGCGCGTGTTCAGGCCCGGGCGCTCCAACCCGATAAAGCTCAGGCGTAACTCCAACGCCTTGTTCCTGCTGCAGCGCTTGCGCGACGAAGCTCACCGCTTTGCGATCACCTACCACCGCAAGCTTCGTTCGAAGCGCCGCTTGCGATCCGAACTTGACGACATCGCCGGCATTGGCCCGTCGAGGCGAAAGGCGCTGCTGAGGCATTTCGGTAGCGTAAAGCGCTTGCGCGAGGCCGACGTCGAAGAGATCGCCTCGCTGCCTGGTTTCGGCGGTGAGTTGGCGGCCATGATCAAGGCGGCCTTACAGGCTGGCCCCTCGCGCGTCGACCGCTAGCCGACCTGGCAGGCCGTCATTACAGCCCCGGCATTACCGGCCGGGTATAGCTTTGCCTTCAGCCCTTGAAAGCCGGCCGGCAGTTGCGCTAATGGATAACGGTGGCGGTGTACCTGGCGGCTTTGGCGGCTTTTTCGGCGGCGTGGTGCTGCGCCGCGGGCCTGCCGGTACTGCCCGGGCAATGGTTCGAACGCCTCCTCCCCGCGCTGATTTGCGCCGCGTGGGCGGGCTGCTCAGTGGCGCGGGGCCTTGTCGGTAAAAGAACCCTGCTCGCGGTCGTGTTGCTGGCACTGTTGGTGGGCTGGAGAGCGTTGCCACCGGTGGAACCCCCGCCGGATGGTCACGTCACTGGTTTGCTCAAGGGAAGTTCCCGCAGCACCGGGGCACTGGCCTTCGAGGCCGACGTGGTTTCGGTCATCGGCAACGCTTCGGGTGGAAGCCGGCTGCTGCTCGACGGGGTAGAGACCGCCGACAGCGGACGGCTGGACGGTCGCATGGTTCTCTACCTGCGCCACGGCGGTGAGGGCTCACTGGCGGGAAAACGCATCGCCTTGTCATCCACTCTCAGGAGGATAAGCGACTTCGGTAACCCAGGGGAAAGCAGCTGGCGCGACTGGAATGGCAGGCGGGGCGTTTTTGTAAGCGCCTGGTGCTGGAGCGCCAAGGGCCTGGCGGACCTGGGTCCGACGCCCGGTTTCGACGCTGCCCTCGCGCGCGCGCGGGCCGAGCTGGCCGCCGACATCAGGCATGGGCGCGGGCCCGGTGCGGGCCTGGTGGCGGCGTTGATCACCGGTCATCGCGATGGAATAAGCCCGGACGACCTCGCGGCCATCCGAGACTCGGGGCTGGGCCACCTGCTGGCCATCTCGGGATTGCACATAGGCCTGGTCGCCGCCACGGTATACGCACTGCTGCACGGGTTGTTGCTGGCACTGCCGCGGTTGCCGGTACTGTACGATGTCAGGCGTCCAGCGTTGTTCGCGGCGCTGGCTACGGCGGTTGCTTACGGACTCATGGCCGGCGGGCGGGTGCCGGTGCTGCGGGCGGTGATAATGCTCGCGCTGCCATCGCTGTTGTTGTGGGCGGGGCGGCGGACCGCAGCCGGTCACGGCCTGGCGCTGGCCTGCGTGTCGTTGCTCTTGTGGCGCGGCGGAATGGCGGACGAGGCTGGTTTTCAACTTTCGTTCGCCGCCGTCTGCGGGCTGATGCTGCTGGGCTGGGCGCGCCGGCTGCCAGAGGGGCACACGCGTGGCTGGACCCGTCGGACCGTTGACTACCTGGCTGTCTGCCTCGTTGCCTGGTACTGCACCGCGCCGCTGGCCGCCCAGCACTTCGGCAGGCTCAGCCTGGTGGCGCCGCTGGTGAACCTGCCGGCCCTGCCGCTGGTTGCCGTCACGGTGACATTGGCGCTGGCGTCAGCGTTTTGTTGGTTCTTCCTGCCGCTGTTGTTTTCCCCGCTGCTGGGCCTGGCCGAATTTTTTGCCGAGCTGTTATTCGGTCTTGCTCGCCTGGGCGCGGGCATTCCGGGAGCGGGGCTGAACGTTGTTGCGCCGGGCTGGCCACTGCTGATGCTGTTGCTCGCAGGTCCACCGCTTCTGCTGTTCTCAAAACGCCGTCGACTGACGGCCGGTCTCTTGCTTGTCGCAGTCACTGCTTGCCTGTCGCTGGCCTGGCAGCAGCGCTGGACGCAGGACAGCCTCGAAATCGTATTTGCCTCGGTGGGGCAGGGAGACTCCACGCTGCTCAGGCTTCCCGGCGGCAGGGTGCTGCTCGTGGACGGTGGCCCGCCCGGTCGCGGAAACCTGGTGCTGAGCCCGCTGCTCAGGCGCATGCAGATAGGACGCGTAGACACGATGCTGGCCACGCACGTGCAGAGCGACCACTGGGGAGGTTTCGAGGATCTGCTCGAGCGTGTCGAAGCGGGCCGATTCGTGTGGCCCGGGGGCCGCTGCGAGAGTTCTTCCTTCGGCCGTTTCCTCGAGCGCCTGGATCGAGCGGGCGTGCCCGTGGTCACAAGGCATGGCAAGGCGCGTCTCTCGCTCGCAGGCGGGGGCGGTGCAGGTCGCTTGCGCCTGCGGATTCTCAATCCGCCCGACGGCAGCGGCGAGTGCGCGTCCAATGACCGGTCGCTGGTCCTGCTGCTGGCCTGGAGGGGGCGCCGCGTGTTGCTTACCGGTGACATTGAATCCAGGGCTGAAAGCCTCGTGCTGCAGGGCCTTGAGCGAGGTCGCCGCCTGGATGTGATCAAGGTGCCCCATCACGGCAGCTCGAGTTCTTCGACGGCCGGCCTGGTCAACAGGGCCTGCCCGGCGCTGGCGGTGGCATCGGCTGGGCACGACAATCGCTGGGGCTTTCCGCGTCCCGAGGTGGTGGCACGTTGGCAGCGCGCGGGCTGTAACTTCCTGTCAACATCGCAACAGGGCGCAGTCCGTGTGCTGCTGGAGCGCAGGCCGGGCAGGCGGCGCGCGGCGATGACTGTTTATAACGACAACGGGCGCGTTGACTATTCGGGGGGTCGACCCGATAAAGGGCCGCGCCGGGCCGGACACGACGGGCCTCGAGGGCGTCGATGAAACTGGCAGCAGTCAAGGGATTTCGCGACATTCAGGCTGGCGAAGTGCTGGCCCGACGAGCTGTGCTCGAAGCAAGCTGCGAGGTTCTCGAAAACTACGGCTTCGAGGAACTGGAACTACCACTGCTCGAAAAGGTCGAGCTCTTCAAGCGGACCGTGGGCGACACTTCCGATATCGTCGAAAAAGAAATGTATACCTTCGAGGATCGAGACGGCTCCACGCTGGCGCTGCGACCCGAGGGGACCGCTTCGCTGGTGCGGGCCTACCTGGCCGCCGGCATGGCTCGCTCGCAGCCCGAGGGCCGGTTCTACTACCAGGGGGCCATGTTCAGGAGGGAACGCCCTCAGAAGGGGCGCTTTCGTCAGTTCAGCCAGATCGGAGCCGAGATGCTTGGTCGCAGCGACCCGGCTGCCGACGCCGAGGCCGTGACGCTCGTGGCCGACATCTGCGAAGCCGTCGGCTTGAGGGAGTACCGTGTCGAGCTCAACAGCCTGGGCGACGACGCTTGCCGCCCCGCTTACAGGAAAGCACTCGAGGCCTGGGGCCAGGAGCGAATAGATTCGCTGTGCGAGGACTGTCGCTCGCGCCTGCAACGTAATCCGCTGCGCCTGCTCGACTGCAAGGTCGAGGCTTGCAGGGAGGCGATGCAGGGAGCGCCGATGATGGTAGATTCGCTGTGCGACGACTGTGAGAGTCACCACGGCAGGGTCAATGAGCTCCTCACCGAGTCGGGGGTCGAGGTCACCGCCAACCCCCGCATGGTACGCGGCCTGGACTACTATTGTCGCACCGCATTCGAAGTGACTGCAGCTGGCCTGGGTTCGCAGGACGCCGTGGGCGGGGGCGGTCGCTACGATGGCCTGGCCGCCTTGCTGGGCGGGCCCGATATCGCCGGTGTCGGCTTTGCTTTCGGGCTGGAGCGCATGGTGCTGGCGGCGGCAGGCCAGGAGCCCAGCGCGCCGCCTGTCGATATAGTGGTTGCCCCGCTCGAAGAGCGTGCGCTGGGCGTGGTGCTGGGCCTGGCCCGACGCTTGAGGCGGGCCGGCAAGCGCGTGGAAGTTGAAAGTCCTTCGCGCAGTCTCAAGGCCCAGATGAAGCGGGCCGACCGTTCGGGGGCAGCTTGCGTGTTGCTCGTCGGCGAGGCTGAACTGGAAGCCGGCAAGGCTACGCTGCGCGACATGGTCAACAAGGCCGATCACGCGCAGCTTATCGAGCTCGATGGCGACGCAGAACAATTGATCAAGTGCATAGGGGAGGCGGTAAAAGGTGGAGCGTAGTTGTTATTGCAACGAACCGCGCGCGGGACAGGCAGGCGAAACCCTGCTTGTCGCGGGCTGGGTTCATTCGAGGCGGGATCACGGGGGAATAATCTTCGTAGACCTGCGCGATCATACGGGCTTGTTGCAGGTGGTGTTTGATCCCCAGGAAAACGCGACCGCGCACGAGCTGGCCGGTCAACTGCGTGGGGAGTTCGTTGTCGCTGTCGAAGGTCGCCTGCGCGAGCGCAGCGAGGATACAGTGAACCCCGACCTGCCGACCGGTTCGGTCGAAATCATGGTCGACAGGCTCGAGATACTCAACAGCGCCAAGCCCAGTCCTTTTCCCATCGAGGACGACGCTCGCATTACTGAGAACGTGAGGTTGAGCTACCGTTACCTCGACCTGCGCCGCCCCGTCATGCAGCGCAACCTGCGCTTGAGGCACGAAGTCGTCTCGATAACGCGGCGCTGGTTTGACGAATCGGGGTTCATCGAGGTGGAGACCCCGATGCTCACACGCAGCACTCCCGAGGGCGCGCGCGATTACCTGGTGCCCAGTCGTGTGTATCCGGGCAGCTTTTTTGCCCTGCCGCAGTCGCCGCAGTTGTTCAAGCAGCTTCTCATGGTCTCGGGCGTGGACCGCTACTACCAGGTGGCCCGCTGCTTTCGCGATGAAGACCTCAGGGCCGACCGGCAGCCCGAGTTCACGCAGATTGATATAGAGATGGCTTTTGCCGATTCCGACCAGGTGATGGCCGGTGTCGAGGGGCTGTTGAAGAAATTGTTCACCGAGCTGGCGGGGCAGACCTTCGACTCACCGTTTCCGCGCTTGACCTGGCACGACTCGATGGACCGCTACGGTAGCGACCACCCCGATACTCGTTTCGGGATGGAGCTGGTCGATCTCAGCGAGGTCTTCGCGCAGAGCGAGTTCAAGGTGTTTCGTTCGGTGGTGGAGGGTGGCGGCGTGGTGAAGGCGATTGTCGTGCGCGGTGGAGCCGACATGTCGCGCAAGGAACTCGACAAACTCGGCGAGGTCGCAAAAACCCACGGCGCGGGTGGCTTGGCCTGGATAAAAGTCACCAATGACGGGTGGCAATCACCGGTGGTGAAGTTCTTCTCGGACGCAGAGAAAGAGGCGCTCTCCGAGCGTTGCCAACCGGCCGACGGAGACCTGGTTCTTTTTGGTGCCGACAGCTACCGGGTGGTCTGCGACGTGCTCGGCAACCTGCGTTGTCACGTGGCTGAGCTCAGGGGGCTCGCTGATCCCGAGCGCTTTGATTTTCTCTGGGTGGTCGACTTCCCGCTGGTGGAATACGATGAAGGGGGCAAGCGTTGGCAGGCGCTGCACCACCCCTTTACGGCGCCGCGGCCTGACCACGTGGAAAAGCTGGATGAGTCCCCGGGCTCGGTGCTGGCAGACGCCTACGACGTGGTTCTCAACGGGGTCGAGCTGGGTGGTGGCTCGGTTCGTATTCACAGCCCCGAACTCCAGCAGCAGGTGCTGGGCGTGCTCGGCATCGACAAGGAAGAAGCGGGGGAGAAGTTCGGTTTTCTGCTCGAGGCGCTTTCTTTCGGCGCGCCACCCCACGCCGGACTCGCCCTGGGGCTGGACAGGCTGGTGGGCATGCTCACCGGTTGCGACTCTATTCGCGATGTCATCGCGTTTCCGAAAACCCAGCGCGCGGCCTGCCCGCTGACCGACGCGCCGTCGCCTGTTGACCTTGCCCAGCTGCGAGGGCTGGGCTTGAGGAAAGACGCGTGAGACTACGCGCGGGAATGGCGTTTATGGTCCTGGCCCTGGCATCAGCCACGGTCCTGGTTGGCTGCTCGGGCAAGGAAGAACTCTCCATGGACCAGGTCGACGGCCGCGGGGGCGTGGTCACCATAGCCGTGCTGCCGGCAGCCTGGACCGACGGCAAAACCAGTAACTCCTGCGAGCTCTGCCCGGACGCCGTGGTGCTCAAGTCGGTAGCTGGTGCCGACGCGGAGCTGGTTACCGCTTTTTTCTACGAGGCCCTGGCCCGCCATCCTGGCTACCGCGCCCTGGACCGGGACTCCGTCTCGGCCCGCAAGGGTGAGAGCAAGCAACAGTTGGTTAAACGCCTCGCGGCCCGTGGCGAGGTCGATGCCTTTCTCGTCCCGGCCCTGGCCGAAACCGTGCCGCGCGTGGGAACGGCGAGGACGGCTACCGTTTCGGGAGAGGCCACGGTGTACGCGGCCTTACTTGGCGCCGATGGGCTCGAGCGCAGGTGGAGCGGCAGCGAGTACGGTGGCCAGGAAATGCCGGGGATGTTTGGCCGGATTTCGATGATAGCCACGGGAAAAGAACACCGATTCAACAGCGCCATGGAGCAGGCCGACCTTCATGTTATTGAGTTGGTGGCCCGCATGGTGAAGGCCGCGGGGCGCTGACGTGAGCGGTGGCGGTGCGACAGCGGGCGGCGCTTCCGACGGAGAAGCCGCGGGCGCGAAGCTTATAGATGGCAAGGCCGAGGCGGCGGCAGTCAGGGCCGAGGTGGCAGCCGACGTCGAGAGTCGGGTGGCTGCCGGCGCAAGAAAACCGGGGCTGGCCACGATACTGGTCGGCGACGATCCCGCGTCGGCGGTTTACGTGGCGCGTAAGATTCGCGAGGCCGGTGAGGTGGGCATGAATTCTGAACACCGCGCGCTGCCCGCGGGCGTGAGCATGCAAGAGCTGCTGGCCGTCATCGAAGACTGCAATCGCGACGAGGGCATCGATGGCATCATCGTCCAGCTTCCGCTGCCGGCCCAACTCGACGAAGACGCGGCCGTGGCAGCCGTGGACCCGACCAAGGACGTGGATGGTCTGCACCCAGTAAACCAGGGCGCTTTGTTTACCGGCCGGCCCGGCCCACGGCCTTGCACGCCGGTGAGCTGCCTGCACCTCATGGATACCACGGGCGTTGATCTCGCCGGCCTGCACGCGGTCGTCGTCGGTCGCTCGGCACTGGTGGGCAAGCCGGTGTCAATGCTGCTGCTCGAGCGCCACGCCACGGTGGTGCTGTGTCATTCGCGCACCGCCGACCTGCAACGGCAGGTAGAAAGCGCCGATGTACTGGTGGTGGCCATAGGCAGCCCCCGTGTCATTCCCGGCGAGTGGGTAAAGCCCGGCTCGGTCGTGATCGATGTGGGGATCAACCGCGTAGACGGCTGCCTCGTGGGCGATATCGATTTTGACGTAGCCAGGCAGCGAGCTGCCCACATAACCCCTGTTCCGGGCGGTGTCGGCCCGATGACGGTGGCGGTACTGCTGCGCAACACGCGTGACGCGTGGCGTGCTTCGCTCGCGGCAGAGAGCGCAGCGTGAGTGACAGCGCTGCGCGTACGCCGCTATACGCGACTCACCTGGACGCCAACGCCCGCATGGTCGAATTCTCGGGCTGGAGCATGCCGCTCCAGTACAGCTCGATTGTAAAAGAACACAAAGCCGTCAGGACTGCGGGCGGCGTGTTCGATGCCAGCCACATGGGCGAAGTCGAACTGCGGGGTCCGGCTGCGATCGATGCCTGTGAGCAGCTGTTTACCAGTGAGCTGAGAAAACTCCCGGTAGGCAGGGCGAAGTACGGGCTTATGTGTGAGCCCTCGGGTGGCGTCATGGACGATGTCATCGTCTATCGTGTCGAGGATCAACGCTACATGGTGTGTCTCAACGCCGGTAACGTGGAGGGGGACCTGGCCTGGATAAACGAGCAGGCTGGCTCTCTCTGCGAGGTCGAGGACCGGAGCGCCGACACGGCTTTGATCGCGCTGCAGGGACCGGCGGCTGCGACCGTACTGGGCGAGCTTGTCGAGGGCGCCGCGGATCTGCCGCGCTTCGCCTGTCGCGAGATCCTACTGGAGGGCGAAACGGCGCTGATGGCGAGAACCGGCTACACGGGCGAGGACGGTTTTGAGTTGTTCCTGCCCTCGGCCCGGGCCGAGGGCGTGTGGAGCGCCCTTGCTGCCGCGGGCCGACCGCTGGGGGTAGTACCTGCCGGCCTCGGGGCCAGGGATACCCTGAGGCTCGAAGCCGGCCTGCCACTTTACGGCCACGAACTGGACCTCGACATAAGCCCTCTCGAGGCGGGCCTTGGAAGATTTGTCAGGGATGATATCGCAACGGCCATCGGGGGAGAGGCGCTGGCCGCCGAGCGCGAGCGCGGCCCCGCGCGCTGCCTGCTGGGCCTGCTGCCCGACGGCGCCATAGCTCGGCAGGGTCACGACATCCTCGCCGGGGACAGGGTGGTCGGCCGGGTCACGAGCGGAACGCATTCGCCCAGCCTGGGCCGGCCCGTGGCGATGGCACTGGTCGACGCCAAGGCGGCAACAGCCGGGCTCAGCGTCGACGTCAGGGGGCGTATCAAGCCCGCCGATGTGACGGTTCTGCCTTTTTATGTTAGGCAGCGCTGAGTCGCGGGTGTTTTCTATGAAGCACAAACGGTTGAATCGAGGGCAAGGGAAGAGGAGAGGACATGGAGTTTCCTGATGACGTTCATTACACGGCGGAGCACGAGTGGCTGCGACTGGAAGACGACGGCCTGGTCGTGGTAGGCATCACCGATTACGCACAGGACCAGCTGGGCGACATTGTCTTTGTCCAGATGCCTGATGTGTCCGATAAGGAGCTTTCCAAGGACGAGCAGCTCGCCGAGATCGAGTCGGTAAAGACCGTGTCTGAGGTCTACGCGCCTATCAGCGGCAAGGTGGTCAAGGTGAACAAAGATCTGGTGGACGGCCCCGAGGTGATCAACGAAGACCCCTACGGTTATGGCTGGCTGGTGCACATGGAGCCGAGCGGCGACGACCCTACCGCGGGCCTGATGTCGGCCGACGAATACAGGGCCCTGGTCAGCGAGGGAGACTGACGGTTGCGCTACCTGCCGCATACACCGACCGACGTCAGCCACATGCTGGCCACTGTGGGGGTGGAATCCGTAGACGAGTTGCTCGAACAGGTGCCAGCGAATCTTCGCGCGCAACAGGCCCTCGGACTGCCCGATGGCTGCCCTGAAGCCGAGATCCTGGAGCGGGCCGGCGAGTTGGCCGCGAGCAACAGCATACTGCCTTCCTTCCAGGGGGCAGGCTGCTACCAGCGGCACGTGCCCTCGGTGGTTTCTGCTGTTTTATCCCGCGCCGAGTTTGCGACCGCCTACACCCCCTACCAGCCCGAGGTCAGCCAGGGCACGCTGCAAGCCTGTTTCGAGTTCCAGACTTACGTGGCGCTCTTGTGCGGACTCGACGTGGCCAACGCCAGTCTCTACGACGGGGCTTCGGCCCTGGCCGAGGCTGTGCTGCTCTCGCTCAGGGTCGGCCGTGGCCGCCGCCGCGTGCTCATGTCTGCCGGTGTTCACCCCGCCTACCGCGCCGTGACCGAGACCTACCTGCGTGGCTCGGGTGACGCCGAAGTAGAGCTGATCGGGTTGGATGAAAACGGGCGCACCGATGCCGAGCTACTTGAGAAAGCGCTGGGCGATGACGTGGCTGCCATCTGCACGGGCTACCCCAATTTTTACGGCGTAATCGACGACCTCGCGACGGCTTCACGGCTGGCGCGGCGTTGCGGTGCCTTGTCCTTGAGCGCCACCAGCGAGCCCCTGGCCCTGGGCCTGCTGAGGTCGCCCGGCGAACTCGGGGCCGACGTGGCCGTGGCCGAGGGGCAGGGGCTGGGCTTGCCGATCTCTTACGGCGGACCCGGGGTAGGCCTGTTTGCCGCCAGGCAGCAATACCTGCGCCAGGTTCCCGGCCGCCTCGTGGGAGAGACCCGCGACAGCAACGGCAGGAGGGGCTACGTTCTCACCCTGGCTACCCGCGAGCAGCACATACGCAGGGAACGCGCGACGTCCAACATCTGCACTAACCAGGGTTTGGCTGCGCTGGCGGTCACCACCTTCCTGGGCGTGGCGGGACGCAAAGGACTCAGAAAACTGGCGGCTCTCAACACCGCGCGGGCCCACCAGTTGGCCG